>WBZS01000018.1_pt1:202500-495709 | contig 495709 bp, 406 predicted proteins | sample 5204201 | NCBI WGS metagenome assembly WBZS01 (sample SAMN12344357, study PRJNA552823) | activated sludge metagenome | biome: Activated sludge suspended growth; feature: Nitrification reactor; material: Wastewater; isolation source: activated sludge from nitrification reactor of... | reverse complement strand
TTGGACAATGTCCCACAATGCATCAGTTACAAGTGGTTTAGCCATAATCAGAATCCTTTCTCATGGGGCTGGCTTCTTTCTATGACTAACCTGTCACGATTTAATGATTCATTTTGTTAGACGCTCTTAGCAACGAAAGAACCTCATATTTATTGTCAAAGTTTTATATCCCAATCTAATATTTTTTTTAGTTTTTCACCGTAGAAATTGCTCTTAGGCTTTTTGAGAGTAAATTATCGTTGACTCTGCTACAGGCATTGAGCTAGAATCCGCGGCGTCAATAAAAAAGTCATCCTCACATCCGGCAAACTACTTTATGTAGATGGCTTGCTTTTAGAAGTCTTCAGACTGAGCTAGGTTTTGCTTGGCCTTCAATTGTTGCCTTCCCATTAGTGCCCATAAGGAAGAATAAAATAGCAATTCTTTTGCTATCTCTGGCCTGTTAGCTATTTCCATAGCTCATTCCAGCACGCCTTTAGTCTGTCTGAAAACCAGAAATAACCCCTTTTCTGGAACTTAGGCTTCATTAGCAATTTGTGATTCCTGTCACTGGGAAAAATGTGACCAACGCCTCAAGCAATCACATTTCTGTCGCACGGTGATTGTTCGCAATCTATGCGATTGCAGCAGTCTATGGAAATTTCAACAGATCAAGACTTTTTTCACACAGCAAGTCCTCAAGATAACCTCTTGAGAGAGGGGAATGAACATGCAAACCTCACACAAACTCACACACAAACTTTTAGCATTGCTGGCACTGCTTGCCTTTGCCACGCTTGCTTTTGGACAAGCGCCACCGAATGCGGGGCAGGATGTTGACCCGCCTAGTGACCAAAAACCAGGCTCAATGTTGTTTTACAACATCTATACGTCAACGATAGGTGACAACTCACAAAATACCCGTTTCAATTTAACCAACACACACCCGACCAAACCTGTTTCGGTCCATCTTTTCTTCATTAACAGAACAGACTGTTACATTGCCGACACATATTTTTGTCTCACGGCCAATCACACAGTCTCGTTTTTAGCGTCTGAATATGATCCGGGCATTACAGGCTTTATGTTCGCAGTTGCAACGAGTGCAACTGGCACACCGATCAGCCATAACTACTTGATCGGTGACGAATACGTGAAGAGCAATTTTGGCACAGCAACGTATTTTCAAGCTAACTTGGGAGCTGTAGCATTCAGCGCAAGATACCTCTTTGGTGGTACGCCTGGCGTGCCAACAGATTCCGATTTTGTGGAATGGACAGAAGGCGCGAATGTAGACCAGTACGTCGCAAATGGTGATAAAGGCCCAGAAGCATACTTAGCATATGGTAAATACTATGATGCAACAGCTACAACTGCACCGCACTTCCTCTACGATCAGGTTCCTTGCACTTTAGCAGTAGACAATATTCAAAGTATCAAAGATGGCAATCAAACATTGTTGATTCTGCACTCAATGCAAGGCAAACAAGAACAAGCGGGCGCGATTGGTCAGCTTTCCGGTCTCGTTTATAACGACACGGAAAAAGGATTCAGCTACCAAACGAAATGGGGCTGCGTTGATGCTAAACTTCTTGACGACAACCTGATTCGTGTGCCGTTTGGCTTCTCTAAATATGTAATTCCGTCAGGCCGCACTGGCTGGATGTACCTCCTGTCAAATGCTAACCCCGCAGGAATTCCTGGTTTAGGTATGCTGGGCGCAACCATTGTCAACAATCCGAATATCGCAAAAGACAAATTTGCATACAACGGTGGCCACAACTTGCACGCCTTACAGGTAGCCAATCGTCGTGGTTTCGCCATCCCTGTCTTCTCGACAGCCGAATGCCGGAACTTCACCAATAATGCGTTCTAGGTTCAACCTAAACAAAAACAAAAAGGCTAGGTCTAGTACCTAGCCTTTTTTTCATGTTCGCCCTTGTTTCTCACGCTTTTCTTGGCTTTGCTTGCAAGACTACCTATGCTAACTTACGTTTTTCCCTATTTCATATGGCAAGAGCGTGATTGTGCTTTCATCAAGACGTAAAGTATTCAATGCAAATTTCTCTGCTGCTTCCTACGAAAGACTCGTTTATTCGCTGGAAGAAAAAGTCGGTCGCCATATTGAGTTTCGCATAAGCGAAACTCCTGTTTTTTTGCCCACAGAATTCGTCTCACAAATTGTAAATTCTGCCATCGCACTTAACCAGCAACTTTTCACCGATGAGTATTTGCAATCGTCTGATCGCGCGATTCCAAACGCATTTCACGTTTCGCGCCAAACTCCACATCCAACATTTATCCAAACGGACTTTGCAGTAGCTGAAAATGCTCACGGGAATCTGGTTCCACAACTGGTCGAATTGCAAGGCTGTGCATCCGTCCACGCGTTTCAGCTTTTGCTCTCGCAGGCTTATGAAAATTGTTATGGATTACAAAGCAGCAAATATTTGCTGAGCGAATTAAATACTGAAAGCTACGTCGCATTGTTGCGACGGGCGGTGACGAGCGAATGCGATCCAGCGGAAGTTGTACTAATGGAAGTCGAACCAGAACTGCAAAAAACGCTGCCAGATTTTATTGCAACCGAACAATTATTGGGCATCAAAACCGTAGCCATCAGCGACATCCTCAAACGTGGAAATCGTTTATTTTATCCAGCGCAAGGCCGCGAAATTCCGATCAGACGTATTTACAATCGCGTCATTGTGGACGAATTAGTACGCAAAAATGTGCGGTATAATTTTGACTATCGTGACGATTTAGAAGTTGAATGGGCCGGACATCCGAATTGGTTTTTCCGGCTCAGCAAATTTTCTTTACCCGCACTGCATCACCCTTCTGTGCCGCGCGCATGGTTTTTGAGCCAATTAAGCGAAGCGCCGAGCGATTTAGAAAATTTTGTGCTGAAGCCACTTTTTTCATTCGCTGGTACTGGCGTCAAAGTTGACGTTTCGCACGCTGACATTGATGCAATTCCCAACGCTGAACGCGCAGATTATTTGTTGCAGGAAAAAATCCGGTACGCCCCTGTAGTTGCTACGCCAGACGAACCTGCAAAAGTTGAAATCCGTGTGATGTTCATTTGGCCTGATGGTGACCCCGCCCCCACACCCACAATGCTGCTCGGGCGCATGAGCAAAGGGGCGATGATGGGCGTAGATTTTAATAAAAATAAAACCTGGGTTGGTGCTTCGGCTTGCTTTTGGGAACTATGAGAGTGTTGGCGATTGATTACGGTACAAAAGCCATCGGCATCGCCATTTCAGACGAATTGCGCCTGACAGTACGGCCACTCACCACACTGTATCCGCGTCAACACAAACGCCAGCAAATCATCGAACAAATCGCACACCTGACCGTTGAATACGAAGTCTCACAAATTGTCGTCGGCTTGCCGATAAGAATGGACGGCACAATTGGTGATGCCGCACAGTGCGTGCAAGCTTTTGTAGCGGAATTACAAACTGCGCTCGCACTTCCCATCCTCACACAAGATGAGCGGCTCACGTCACGCGAAGCCGAAGTAATGATGCGCGAACTGGGATTCGATATACGTAAGCGCAAAGAAAAATCTGACGAATACGCCGCCGCAATTATTTTACGAGATTATCTTGAATCGCAGCATTGAGTCGGTTAGTGCTGCTACATCGAAAAAATCATGCAATTAACTTCTACGCAAAAAAAAGCAATTTTTATTGGCCTCCCTCTACTTCTCATTCTGGCCGTTGTTGTTTTTGGATTTTGGCTCAACCAATCCATAAAAAATCCAATTACGCACACAGCCACAGAAAAAATCATCACGATTCCGCTCAAAAGCAGCACCAATGCAATTCTCGCCAAATTACATCAGGAAGGCATTATCGGCAGCCCGACAGCCGTTTCGCTGTGGCTGAAAACATTCGGGCGCGGCAAAGTTTTGAAAACTGGCGATTATCAATTTGATTCGCCCATTGCGCCGCTGCAAGTTATTGACAAGCTCGTGCGCGCTGACGTAGCCACACGCAAAATCACAATTCCTGAGGGCTATAATCAATGGGAAATTGCTGAAAAATTGGCTGCGCCGTTGCTCGGCATGAAAGAACCAGCACCCGCCAGCAAAGAAGAATTATTGCCGCTTTTCAAGAACACAAAACTCATTTCCGACCTTGATGCAAAAGCAACCGATTTAGAAGGTTATCTTTTTCCCGACACGTACGAATACACGACGTCTACGACACGTGCGCAATTGGTCGAAGCGATGGTCAAACGTTTTCGCAAAGTTTACAACACGGAGTTGCAAAACAAAGCCAGCGCAATGGGCTTGACCGCGCGTCAGGCTGTAACGATGGCGTCGCTCGTTGAAAAAGAAGCGAAGGTAGATCAAGACCGCGAATTAATTTCGCAGGTCTATCATAAGCGTTTGAAATTGGGGATGAATTTAGCCTGTGATCCGACGGTGATTTATGGAGCGATTTTGGCGGGCAAGTACAAATGGAACGGTAAAATTTATCAGAGCGATTTAGACCGCGACACACCTTACAATACTTATAAGCATCCTGGCATGCCACCCGGGCCCATTGCTTCGCCGGGCAAACGCGCATTGGAAGCGGCGCTGAATCCAGCTAAAACTGATTATCTATTTTTCGTAGTGGATGGCGTCAAACGCGATGGCTCACACATTTTCACGACCAACGGAGCCGATCACGAGCGCGCTGTTTCAGCGTATCGGCAAATGGAGCGCGATCAACAGGCGCAATCGCAAAACAAATAATGCCTGTTTTGAGTCCCGCCTTCAGGCGGTTTGCTTTCGAGAAGTTGCCGCCTAAAGGCGGGGCTCTGAACGTTTGACGAGCAGAATTCATCTCTTGTTTATGAAACCCGTCTGTGATGAATCCTGCTCTGGTGCAGTTCTTCTTTCGCTCATAAATTTTCACAAGCAAAGCGAACTGTACTTCTCAAGGTTTCGCACTTTTTGCTGACATAATCAGCAGCGATTTGGCAATTGGCGGAGTCGAAGCTCCATCAAGCTCAAACATTACGCGATCACCAGTCTTGACTTCAGCCAATGTAATGCCTTTTCCTTCTTTAGAAATTTTCGTGTCAGGATTCACAGACAAGACAAGCTCAGAGCCTTTTTCTTCTTTGACAGTTAACTCGCTTTTGCCTGTATCAACCATGACGACTTTGCCCATCGGCGCATTCATCGCAGCATCCTGCGTTTGTGCGGCGAATGCGTTTCCCTCTTGCGCATAATTAAAAACTACGCCAAAGGCAATTATCAGTACCCATCCAACAAAACCCAATGTGAATTTTTTCATACTAACTTTCCTTTCCTGAGTCAGATTTACTGCGGGCGAATCACTGTCTGCGCCGCAGTTTGTCTGCCGAAAATAAAATCATTTTCGGCGCTCACTACATCCTGAAAAGTCGCTCGAATCTGACGCAAACACACGCATGAATTTTCGCTCTTCGCTCGACGTTTTTTGTCAGAAACTCACACGTGAGCAAGCGCTCCAAAGCTGAGCGTTTTCTGACGTTTGGACTTCCAACATTTTTTGCAAAGATGTAAGCAGGGATATTGAGAGAGAAGCAACCAGCGTGCCGCCCACGCATTGAAGGGATAACTATAATTACACAGAGTGAATTAAAAATATTGTGGTATTTGGCTAAACAACAAGGAAAGAAAATATCCGGTAAGAATTGCACACTTGGCTATGTAAGAAGTGCCCGTTATTGGCAAGACTGAAGGCGGCACGAATCGCAATCATAAAAGTGATTGCTTTATGGTATAAGCGGCATGCTGATGACCGACTAACCCCGCCCAAATGAATCCGAACATTTATGTGAATCAATTATATTTTGAGGAGTGAACGCAAATGCTTTAGCTAATTCCGTGTCTTACAGGCGTTTCCGTTTTTGCATACAGTTGTTTGTATTTCAGATTACCGGGATTATTCAAACAAATAATCCTGCTCACGTCATCGAAAGCGATCACCAGAGGCCAAGCCAAAATCATTGCCAGCTTATTTGTAGGGCTGGGAATCATAACCAAATCATACGTAATTTATGGAGCGGTCATGATTTTTCGGTTGAAGCTCTGGATTACTTTCGGAAGTTAAGAGGCTCAAACATTTTCCAGCTAATATTTCTTCCTGCAATTTTATCAAAGTTTTTATACTAAACGCCTGCAATTTCCTTCATCGAAGTCACAATCGCCTCAGTAAATTCAATCGTGCCTGCTGTACCGCCCAAATCACGCGTGCGCACATCTTTAGTAGCAAGCGTATGAATCAATGCTTTTTCAATCAATTCTGCGGCGTCGCGTTCATTGAGGTAACGCAGCATCAAAACAGCGGATTGCAACATCGCCGTCGGATTCGCTAAGCCTTTGCCTGCGATATCAGGTGCAGAACCGTGGACGGCTTCAAACACTGCGCCAAGTTCGCCAATATTAGCGCCAGGGACGATGCCGAGTCCGCCGACTAAGCCTGCGGCCAAATCTGAAATGATGTCGCCGTATAAATTTTCGAGCAACAACACATCAAATTGCTGCGGCCTCATCACAAGCTGCATACATGCGTTGTCCACAATTTTATCGTCAGCTTCGATGTCGGGATAATCCGCCGCGACCTTGCGGAAGCAATCCAAAAATAAACCATCCGAAAGCTTCATAATATTTGCTTTGTGAATCGCGGTGATTTTTTTGCGGCCTTCTTTACGCGCATACTCAAACGCGAATTTTGCAATCCGCGTCGAAGCCTTTTCAGTAATGACTTTAATGCTTTCGACTACGCCAGGGACAACGACGTGTTCGATGCCCGAATATAAATCTTCCGTGTTTTCACGCACGACAACTAAATCCAATTCGCCGAACGGAGTCTTGACACCTGGCAACGTACGCACTGGGCGCAAATTGGCATACAGATCAAGCGTTTTGCGCAATCGTACATTGACGCTGGCAAAGCCAGAACCAACCGGAGTCGTGAGTGGGCCTTTCAGCGCGACGCGATTTTCTTTAATGGAATCGAGCACAGGCTGCGGCAACGGATCGCCATAACGCGAGAGCGCCTCCGCTCCTGCAATAAAGCTGTCCCATTCAATCTCTACACCAGCAGCCTCAATCACACGTACAACTGCCGCCGTGATTTCCGTGCCAATGCCATCACCAGGAATTAAAGTAATTTTGTGTTTCATAGATAATTTCGTCAGCAAATTTTTCAGGATTTTTTATCTTCAGACGCAACGAGATCAGCTTTCTTTTGCAGCACTCGTTCCATCCATTCTATTTCGGCTTCGATTTCTTTGCGGGCTTGTGCCGCCTGATGTTTGCGCCAAGCACGCAAGCTAATTATCAATAAAAATGGCGTAGCCAGCAAAAACAAACCCACCAGAATTAAGAAAACCAGCTTAATCATTTTTCCCCTGCACGCAATTGAATTTGTGTATCAGTCGTGCCATTCACAATCGTCAACGGCCCTTGATGTTTGGCAATGCCATCCGCTCTGGCGCGTTCAATGTCCAATCGTAATTCTAATAATTTAATTTGCAACAAAGCAGGGTTATTAAATGTTTGCGCTTCGACTTGTTTTTTCTCAGCTTCGACTTTGGCACGCGCCAAATCTGCTTCAGCGGCTTCTTTAGCTTTTTGATTTGCGACAACAGCGCTGGCAGCTTGTTCAATACGATCATCAACAAAATCAGGCCGCCCTAAAATTTGTACGGATTCCAATTCGACTAATAATTGCTGCTTAAAAATTGGCATCAACGCACTGGTAATATTTTTTTGAATTGCTTCCTGATTTGCTAATAAACTATAAGCATCAAAGCCCGCCACAGCATTTTTTGTTTCGGTGTTTACGTGCCCGACCAAAATTGCGTTTCTACGATCATGTCGTTCCTGTTGCTCCAATCCGAATTTGCGCACGTAAGCTTTCACACTCTCATCATCAGCAATCACATGCCCTGTCACAGCGATAACAATTTTGAGCGCCGCGTTATCTTTTGTGCTGGCCCCGACTTCGACATTTTCCGTAAACGAACGCAAATCAATGTCATAATAAGAATCGCCCACGGTTGTTAGCGTTCCAATCCATCCATCAGAAGGTTTGATGATGCGATTGATTTGTCCGCGCACAACTTGAACTTGGACAGCACCTTCCGTAGCGTTCGTCACGCAACCCGAAAATAAACCAGCACAACAAAAAACTAAGCAGAAAATTTTCAGCAAACGCATGGTATTTCCCTTTGATAAAAGTTTCGCGCGAACCACTTTTGCAGTGCGCAAAACTGTGGTGCGTTCTCATGTTATGGAGTTGGCAAAATAGCGCGGTAGGAGAATTATTGACGCAGACCTGCAAGAATTTTTGAGCAGGCGCGTCAACTATAACATAGCCCCGCGCCCGCATTACAAAACCATTATTCCCAAGCATTCGTTAAGTCACCGCGTTCATCGCGCCAGTGTGGAGTCCAAGCTAGAGCTACAACTTTGAGATTGATGTCTTTTTTCTTGGGCTTAATAGCGAATGATTCAAGCGGTTCATTGAGCGGATCGCTTTGCGCTTGCAAAGCTTGTGTCTCAGCTTGAAATTGCGCGTCGAGTTCCTGCATTTGGGCTTGATAGGATTCGACTGTTTCTTCGGCGCGCCCTACGTCGCCTGATTGCTTAGACGCGCGGGAAAAACTGCTGATCGCGCTCGCGCCCCTGCGAACATTGGTTGCGCTCGCAACTTTGTTCCCCATAAAGGCACCGAGCAATGAAGCACCTACATTCAACCAGCCTTGCATTTTAGCGGATTGAGCTTCTTGCGCTTCTTTTTCTACCGCAGCTTGTGCGCGGCGTAATTTTTCTTCTAACCCAGCAAATTTCGGGGCGTATTTCTGGCGTAATTTCTCGACATCTGCATCGCGGCTTTCGCGCGTTACCTGATTCAATCGTACGCGGAAATCACGTTCAGATTCTTCTGGCTGTGAAGCTCTGCCATGCGCCTCACTCCACAATAAATCAATCGTGCGATTGCGATATAGGAAATCAATCAGGTCTTTGCCCCATTTTTCAAAGCTTTTCCCCTTGCTCGCAATCGAAGGAATATCAGCAAACACACCTGCATCATTTGGTTCCGTTTCCAAATCGTTCGGATGCACTGAAATTTCAGCCGCTTCGTTCCAATCAACCGGAATCGTGTTGTCCGTGATCGCAGCTAAAAATACAGCTTCTTGTGAAAAGTCCACTTCGTTTTTCGTATCCACAAAATGAATATCTGTGCCGCCAATCACCATCGGCGTGTAAACCAATTGGCAACCTTCGTCCGGCGCGTTCGATCTGACGGGCAAGAAATATTGGGTCACATCTGCGCCAAGCAAAGGACGTGCACCGCCACCTGTTGCAGCAGATTTTGACGCGCCTGCGACGGGAGCCGCCTTCACCGCACTAGCAGCCGTGCCGGATTCCAAGCCTGCGCGAATTGGTTCCATCACTTGTTTGATTTGATTGCGCGTTAATGGCCCGCGCAAATATGACATTGCCCAGCGCGTTTCAAACACAATCGGCGCGTCGTTGTGGACGTTGTTCATCAGGAAAATTCGATTGCCAAGCCCAGCCAAAGTTTCTTCCATCGCGCCGCGATCAAACGATCCGCCTTGCGAAGCGGCTGCACCTTCCAAGCCTTCCAACACACGCGCTTTGTCACGCTCTGTTTGCAAGCGTCCGATGAACCACGTACCTGTATTCGATAATCCTTTGTAATCTAAATCCACAGGATTTTGTGTAGCGAGCATAATCCCCAACCCAAACGCACGCGCCTGTTTGAGCAATGTCAGCAGCGGTTGTTTGGACGGCGGATTTGCCACAGGCGGGAAATAGCCAAAGATTTCGTCCATATACAAAATCGCACGAAGCGAAGTTGTACCGCTCTGTTGCCGCATCCAGCCAAGCGTTTGATTGAGCAGCAATGACACAACAAACATGCGTTCAGCATCGCTCAAATGCGAAATCGAAATGATGGAAATTTTTGGTTTGCCCGTTGACGTATACAACAAATTATTGATGTCGAGCGGTTCGCCTTCCATCCACGAACTAAAACCAGGTGACGCCAGCAAATTATTAATCGCCATCGCTAATTCAAAGCGTTCTTTGCCGGGATAAAAGGATTCCAAATCCATCACGCCAACTTTGGAAAATGGCGGTTGTTGAATTTGCTGAATCAGCGCGGCCAAATCTAAATCTTTGCCATCTTGCCAGCACGCGTTGATGATGTTGGAAAGCAGGATGTGTTCGCGGCTGCGAATCGGGTCAGCTTCGATGCCAAGCAAGCCGAGCAAGCTTGTGACCGTAGTGCTGATGCGTTCGCGCAATAATTCGCCATCGCTCAGCACAGCCTCAGGCGGCACGGTAAACGATTTCATAATCGAAAGCTGAATGCCCGCGTTACTGCCCGGCGTGTAAATCGCCAGTTCGGTCGTCTCGCGCATCTTACGAATGCGCTCGCCCGTCTGCCCCCATTTGCCCAAACCTTTTTGCCAAAGCTCGGCCTGCGACGCGGCGTATTCCGCTGGACTTTTGCCGTTGCGACGCGCTTCTTCTTCGTTGATCCACGGCTCAAAATCAGTCGGCGCAAGATCGGGAAATGTCAGCAATAAATTTGCGATGTCACCTTTGGGATCAATTGCAATCACAGGCACAGAGTCCATCGCGGCTTCTTCGAGCATGTTAATGCAAAGCCCTGTTTTTCCGCTTCCAGTCATACCGACACAAACGGCGTGCGTGACCAAATCTTTTGAATCATAAAGAATCAAATCATCAGTCGAAGTCTGTGTTTTGAGATCGTGTTTTTTGCCAAGATAAAACGCACCAAGAATTTCAAAATCCTGCATTGCCAAGCTCCTCCAATCAAGCGCCTACGGCTTAATTCTTTGCCGAAAAATTTGTGGTGTAAGAAGACATTCGCAAGTCTCAAAAACTTGCGGTGCAATAGTAAAGAAAGACTGGCTGGCAAGCAATCGGTCTATGAAATTATAGAGAAAGTAAGAAAATTATAGAGAAAAATTGTGATGCAAAATTGTACTGCCAATGATACAACCCATTTCCAGCCGCGTTCACGCGGCTTCCTGCGCCAGCAGTCCATAGGCCAGCCGTTTACGGCTGGTAATACAAACCAAATAAATTTTCAGCCCGTTTGAACGGGCTTGCGGCGCACAATAAATCCGATGTTTGAGAGAAGGGCGTTGAAACGCTCTGATTTATTTTTTTGCTTTGTAACCAGCCGTACAACGGCTGGCCTATTAAGGAAAAGCCCGATGAATCGGGCTCTATTCGATTATCACTGTATTCATTCATCAAAAATATAAAGCCTCAGTTTTTCAACCAAGGCTTCTTCTTTATTTTGGCAAATTCCATTACTTCGCCGCTTCTAACGCAGCTTCGTAATTTGGTTGCTCGGTGATGTCTTTGACGTATTCGGCGTATTTGACGGTGTTGTTGCCATCCACGACGAATACGGCGCGGGCATGCAAATGATCCAGCGGGCCGCCTTCGATGAGGATGCCGTAATTTTTCCCGAATGAAGCATCGCGGTGATCGCTGGCGGTGATGACTTTGTCTACGCCAGCGGCTCCGCACCAACGTTTTTGCGCGAAGGGCAAATCCATGCTGACAGTGATAATTTCGATGTCAGGTAATTTCGCAGCTTCTTCGTTAAAGCGACGCGTTTCCATATCGCACACGGCGGTATCAAGCGAAGGCACTGCGACCAGGACTCTGGTTTTGCCTGCCGATGAAGCCAGCGTGTAATCGCTCAAATCATTTTTTTGGACTTTAAAATCAGGCGCAGTTTGCCCAACTTTTACTTCTTCGCCCTGCAAGGTTACAGGGTTGCCTTTAAATGTTACTGAAGCCATTCATGTCTCCTCTAAGTTGTTATTTTATCGCGCACGAAATTACACGAAAAGTTTGGAATATCAAATACTGTTAGGCTACGCAGCAGCGTTTTGAGTACCAACTTTAGTTGGCAGCTTTTGGCAAGAGGCCACCTGAAGGCGAGACTCAAAACGCTTTGTATTCACGGTTCAATCGTGAAATTCAGGCTGCGTTTGCTCGTTATTTTCGCAATATTATCAACTGTAACAACGCGCAATTCATATACACCGGGCACAAAATTTGTCGTTGCCAAACGCGCTGCATAAGGCAGGAATGAATTTGTTTTCTCGTCCGGCAACGCTTTCATTTTGCCTGCGGGTGTTGCCATAACAAGTTTTCCGGCAGCATAAATTTGCGTTTGAAGAGTAACGTCAATCGCTCCGTTGGCGTCGGCTTTAGGATTGTAAGCAAAGAGCGTGTACTCAAAACTTGTTCCGCGTTTGAACCGTCGCGCAATTTGGGCAGGCTTCCCGCTTATGGGTTGCTCTTCGATTTTCTTTTCGCTCGTTTCTTTTTCGTTGGGCATAGAAGGCGAATTTTTCTCGCGCTCCGAGACAAGAAAAATGCTACTAAGTGTTAATGTTTTTTTGCTGAGATCGGGAATTTCAAACCATTGAGAAGCGGTGCCTGCCTGTCGCGTACTTTCTTTGATGGCCGCCAAACGAAGCTGATAAAAGCCTGGTTTGAGCAACACGCGCCGATTGAAAACCAAGCCTGTTTTCATCGTACGCTCGTACGTCTCAGGTCGCAACGCCATTGAGACCGTTTGACTGAAACTATCAACGGGAGTTCCTTTTTCATCGTACACGCCTCCAACAATTTCGAGTACAGCATTGTAACGATCTTTTACTAACTCGAATTTGATGTTACTCACATCCATATGCGCCAGCACGTTGGCAAAGCTTTCGCCTTTGCCTGTGTCCAAAAAATCTACTGATAACTCGGTGGGAATTTCGCGCACGGGATACAGCGAACTCAGCGCCTCGCGGGCAATGGTGTTATGAATTTCCGCTTCTTTTTTCGCAACTTTTTCAGGATTTTTGGCGCGCTCTGTTTCTAATTTTGCTTTCGTGCGTTCTTCTTTTTCCGTCGCTTTCGCTACGGCTTTGTCATCAGGCGCGAAGTAACCTTTGTTGTACCGAATTTTGTATTCAGGATGATTTTTGACGCGGACTTCGAGTTTGCGAAAACGACCATCGCGGTACGACACCAACGGTTCAAATGCGAGCAAATAATAATATTCGGTGTCCGCAACAATTTGCTGTAATCCCAAACTCAAATCGTTGTTATTGAAAATCGGGAATCCTCCAGTGTCCCGCGACAAGGCGTTCAACCCGTCGCGGTTTGCTTCAATGGCAGAGGATTCCATCCGTATGCGGGCCCCTGGCGGATTTTCTACACCAAAGCCTGGTTGCGAAGCATCAAATGATTCGGTCGTAGCAACCAAACCGCGCGCATCCATCGCGTAAATAACTACGCCCGCGCGTGTCGCCGCGTCTGTGATTCTGCGCAGGTCAAACGTCATACTTTGCGAAGTTCCGCCCAGCAAAAATCCGTCTGAAACCAGCACCATTGTTTTGCGTCCTGGCATTGGACGCAGACCCTTAATCACAGCTTCCAGCGTTCCGAGCGTAGCTTTGGTGATCGAATTATTTTCTGCGACAAGTTGACGCGCTTTGCCTTCGGCTTGAGACACAGCCGATTGGCGCGGCGTGCCGGGCAATTTTTGCATGATTTCATTGACAGCTAAATTCAATGCATCGGGGTCGCGGTTTTCAATTTGTTCCGCCTGATACACGCTCATACGCGGAATATCACTGGGGCTTGAAAAAATGCTGCGTTCGCGCACAGTCAACCGATTGATCGCCCGTTTGAGGGCTTCACGATCATTGGTGAATTGCTCAAACATCCCAAGCTGTCCGCTCGTCGTAATCAACGCGATTTGATCGGCGTCAGTCGTTTGTTCAGCAATAAATTTCAACAGTGATTTTTTGACGTACACCAAATTACCGAAAGCCAAATGAAAATCATCCAGCGCCAACACAAAATGTCGCCCTGCTGCATTTTCAGGCGTGGAAGTTGTAGGCAGATTCGGCGCCGCAGTCGCGCCTTTTTTTGCTACTGTGGTAATCCACTGTGCAGGCGTCGTCGCGGTTCCAACCGAAAAATAAGTAACATCCTGTGGCTTGCCATCTTCCTTTAATTCAAAATCTTCGCGCCGCAAATCGCGCACCATTTTGCCGTTTTTGTCTGTAACGACGACTTCAACCTGCACAAGTTCTGTTTCCACGCGCAAAACGGCATCGTCTTGTTTTTGCGCGGGCGATTGTGGAGTTTGATTTTTTAAATCGGATTGCGGCCACACTGCCACACAAATGAAGAGAGAAAATAAGAGGCTGAGAAATTTTATAAGTTTCATAAGACGAAAGCCTTGAAAGAGGGAAAGAGAAATGGGGCATTTCTTTTGAGAGCGTCTCTTTGTCCCCTTGTCTGGCAGCCTCCCCGTCCTTTTTTCCCTCTTTCTTTCTTCAAGGTTCGACAAAAAAATTGATGCTGCGTTTGGCGGTCGTTTTTGTCAGGCGATCAATAACGAGCAAGCGCAATTCATAGGTGCCGACTTCAAAATCCGCGAGCGACAAGCGTGCTGCATACGGGACATAATTCGCATCGTTGCTTGCGGTCAACGACGACATTTTTGTCAGCGGCGAAGCGAAAACGACTTTGCTGCCGGAAAAAACTTGTGACTGCACGACTAAGTCGGTGTCGCCATTATTATTGCGCTTGCCGTTATAAGCAAAGAGTGTGAAATCAATATTCGCCCCACTTTTAAAGCGTCGTGCTACTTGCGCAGGCTTCGACGCCATCTGTTCTTTTTGGGCATTCGTTAATTCGTTGTCCGCTTGACTGACTGCCACATTGGCTAAATTGGGATCGTTGCCTGTCATTAAAAAAATGCTGCTGAGCGTTAATTGTTTTTTGCTCAAATCTGCAATTTCGACCCAATCAGCCGCACTGCCTGTTTGTTTTGTGCCTTCTTTGAGCGCGGCAACACGCACCTGATAAAAACCGGGCTTGAGCAAAATGCGGCGATTAAAAACTAAGCCGTTCTTGCGCACTTCGTCATAGCGGGCTTGCTTGAATTGCAGATTCAGCTTCTGTCTGAAGGTATCCACAAGCTTTGCTCTTTCGTCAAAAATTGTACCGACAATTTCGAGGGTTGCCAGATATTCCTCTTTGCTCTGTTCAAATTTTAAATTTGCACAATCAATATGTGTGGTGATGAGCGCCAGGCCTTCGCCCCTGCCAACGTCCAAATAATCAGCGGCTAAATCAAGCGGAATATCACGCAAAGGAAACAACGAACCCAGTGCAGCAACGGCGCGTTTCAACTGGATATCATTTTCTTTTTTCGCAACTTTTTCAGGATTTTTAGCGCGCTCTAAATTAAGCTGCGCCATTTCTTTCACTTCCTGTTCGGCGGCTTTGGCAACAGCCTTATCGTCAGGCGCAAAGTAACCTTTGCTCGAACGAATTTTGTATTCGGGATGATCTTTGACGCGAACTTCGAGTTTGCGAAAACGACCATCGCGGTACGATTCGCCCGGCTCAAATGCGAGCCAATAGTACATCTCCGTGTCCGCGAGAATTTTTTGTAAGCCGAGGTTAAGATCATTGCTATTGAAAAATGTTGCGCCACCTGTGTCGTGCGCGAGCGCAAACAATCCGTCCTGCACCGCATTGATCGAACCGTTTTCAACTTGCTGCCGCACGCCTGGCGGTTGCTCATCACCAAACCCCGGCTGCGAAGCATCCATTGAGTCTGGCATTCCCACCAAGCCTCGCGCGTCCAGTGAATAAATCACTACGCCCGCGCGTGTCGCAGCATCCGTGACTTTACGTACGTCGAAGCGTTTGGAAGAGCTGTTGCCGCCGAGAAAAAAACCATCTGAAAACAACGCCAGGATTTTTCTGCCGGGTAAGGCGCCCAGACTGCGAATCACGTTTTCCAATGTCTGCAAAGAAACGCCTGTGTAATACGAATTCTGCTCAACAATCATTCGTGCCTGTGTTTTGGCTTGTTCGCGCGCCTGCTCTTCAGGCGAGAAACCAGTTTGCTGCGTTGTTGATCTTCTGCCGCCGCCTGCGTTCTGTCCGGTATTTTGAAACGCCGGATTCGTGCGCATGATTTCATTGACCGCCAGTTGGAGCGCATCCTGATTGCCCAGGTCAATCAATTCTGCCTGATAATCTGTGATGCGCGGTACATCAAAGCTGTTAGTAATTTTGCGTTCCTGCGGAGCCAGCCGATTGATCGCCCGTTTGAGCGCGTCGCGGTCGTTGGTGAATTGCTGAAATAGGCCAAGTTGCCCGCTCGTCGTAATCAGCCCGACATAATCGCCTGTCCCCATTTGTTGCTCGACAAATTTCGTCAGCGATGTTTTGGCGCGCATCAAATTGCCTGCGGAAATGTGAAAATCATCTACTGTCAGAATGATGTAACGACCAACAATACTTTCTGAAGTGTTCGTTGTGGGTGAAGCCGTCGGAGCAGATTTATTTTTCGGCTCAGCGCCAATCCAACGCGCCGGACGCGTCGCCGTGCCAACCGAAAAATACGCGATGTCTTGCGGCTTGCCGTCTTCTCTGAGAATAAAATCTTCGCGCTTCAAATCACGTACAAGCTTGCCTTCTTTGTCAGTCACTGTGACTTCGATTTGTACGAGTTCAGTTTCGACTCGCAGCGTCTCGTCCTCCGGTTTTTTCTGCCCGGAAGCGGGTGGTTGTTGTGCCTGTAAGACAAGCGAAAAAATTAGCAGGCCAAACATGATGAAGAGTTTTTGCAACCGATTCATTGCCCCTCCAATTGTGACGAGAAGCGCGCCGCACGCTAAGGCAAACGGGCAGGCGAAAAACTAAATTCGATTTTTCGCAGTCAATGATTTTTCGATTTTGCCGCTCTTGTGGATTGTACTCTACGCCGTGCTTTTCGTCGCGTTTTTCTGTTGTCGCCTCTGAATTAGCTGAGTTGCGATTGCACCCGGCGAAAGGCTTTCAGCGCTTGCGTATAAGTATTATTTTCGTCGTAAGCTGCTTTGTAAAAATTCATCGCGCGCACGAGTTCACCGCGTTTTTCATAAACTCTGCCTAAATTGAAATGCGGATAAAAATAACATTCGTAGCGCTTGGCTTTGAGCGCTTTTTCAAGCCACGGAATCGCGCCGGATTCATCGCCTTTTTCAATCAGATAAGCGCCAATGTCGTTGTAAGGATTGCCAAAGTCTGGATCAGTTTCAATTGCGCGCTGACAGTCCGTAATCGCTTCATCAATGAGACCTTGATAGCTCTTCGCCCAGCCGCGAAAGGTGTAAGCTTCTGCCGTCGGAAAAATTTCCAGTGATTGCGAATAAAAGCTGATCGCTTCATCAAGCTCGCCGCGCAGTTGCGCGTCGTACCCCATCCGCCACCAACGCGTAGCTTCGTCTTTCAGGGCTTGATCTTGTAATGCTTGCTCAAAATCAATTTCATCAGACATACAACCATTTCTACTTGATAAAGGAAAATTATTTGGCAAAGTTAGGGTTGGGACTCATGAAAACAAGTATCGTCAATCGGGCTTCGCTGATGTTGTGGACGCCATGTTGCGCGCCCGATGGGGCAAGCACAATTTGGTGCTGCGTTAATTCCTGCTCCGTTTCACCCACTAAAAATGTGCCGCGCCCTTCCAGCACATAATAAATTTTGTCAGCACCTTCGTGTGCGTGCGGCTTTTGGGATTGTCCGGGTTCAAGGCAATAGACATCACAGAAAAAATTTGGCGTCTCATAGAGATTCACCTTCTGCATTTTTTCTGGCGAAAATTGGATTTGCGCAAACACGTCTTTGGCATTCATATGGTGGAAGAAACTATGTTTTGAGTCCTGCCTTCAGGCGGCTATTTTCAATTATTGCCGCCTGAAGGCGTAACTCAAAACGCTTCAGGCATTGGCGTAGTGTGATGATGAATCAATAACCAGCTTTCCTCGTAAAATTGAAATAGCTTAGAAGCACTCATTTTTACAATTGTGGAGGCAGCAGATTCATCGTCAAAAATCGTAGCGTATTCAATGCAACTTAAAGAAGTGAACGCGCCGACCATTTGAATACTTATCTCTTCAATCACAAAGCTGAGACGATAATCGTGCGAAAAAATTTCACTCCAACTTGCATAGATTTCAGGCCAACCAAGCAGCACTTCCCAGCCCGGATGCGTACATTTCGTCCAGCTTTCATGCAACCAAAGCGAAGCCATTAACGGCAAATCGGCCTCAGTCAACGCCTGATAAAAAAGCTGATTGGCATTGAGAATCGCTGCTTTGTGCGGCGTCATTATTTCACTTTGAAAGAACGGGTGATAATGTCAGTTTGGCTGCGCAGTGCGCCCATCGTGCCACGATTACCCGTGTAGCGCAAAATGTAAACAGTTGTTTCATTTACCAATAAATAATAGTTGCGCCCCATTTTCGGACGTCCGCCCTGGGTGAAATCGTACGTGGCAAGCATCGCCGGAATTTTGCCGCCTTGCACATTAAATTCTTCCGACGCGCCTTTTGTATAGCCGGGCAAAAAGGTGAGCGTCTGGCTTTCATCACGTTTAATGATGTCCTCTAATTTCGCGCCTTTTTCGACGTCCAGGCGACGAATTTTGAGCAAGCCTTCTTCACGCACTTTGTAAACAATTTCTATTTGTTTACGTCCTAAGCCGTCTGTGCTTTCAATTGCATGCCAGCCATCAGTGGTCTTCAAGCTGCGCGGCACATTTAACGAATATTTTCCGTCAGGGTCGTCAATTAAATCCACTTCGCCACTTTGTGCGACAACGGCATCCGCGCCGATTAAGCTAAAAATAAAAGCACCAACTAATAATGTAAGAGAAAAAAATTTGTACAACATCTGACCGTCCTTTTGCTTTTTCTTAGTTTGTCGGTTGCTGCGGTTGCAGCAAGGTCAAGCTTGATCCAATCGCCTGCTCAATCGCGGTGCGTTGGATAGCAATTAATTGATCAATTCCAATTTCAGCGGCGGCAATCAATTCATTCATTTGTTCACGCGAAAACGGTTCTGCCTCAGCGGTGCCCTGTAATTCAACAAAGCGCCCGTCGCCTGTGCGCACAACGTTCATATCAACTTCGGCAACAGAATCTTCCGTATAAGCCAAATCCAATAATGTGCGGCCTTCGACTACGCCAACACTGACTGCCGAAACATAATCGCGCAATGGCAGCTTGGCAATTTTTTGCTTCTCTACACATTTACTGAGAGCAATCGCCAACGCCACAAATCCACCTGTGATCGAAGTTGTGCGCGTGCCGCCGTCGGCCTGAATTACATCGCAATCAATTGTCACAGTGCGCTCGCCCAGCGCCGACATATCAATCACCGCGCGCAGGCTGCGCCCGATTAAACGTTGAATTTCATGCGTGCGCCCCGAAGCGCCGCCGCGATTCACTTCGCGCGACGTGCGTGTTTCTGTGGCGCGTGGCAACATTGAATATTCCGCTGTCACCCATCCCTGCCCTTTTCCTTTCAAAAAGTTCGGGACTTTTTCGTCTACGGTAGCCGTGCAAATTACGCGCGTCGAGCCAATTTCAATGAGCACTGAACCTTCAGCGTACTTAGTGAAGCCCGTCGTGATTTTGGTTGCCCGCAAATCAAGCGGCGTGCGTCCGTCAAGACGCGTGAAGGGGAAATTTTCCGACATGTTCTAACACCTCTACTGCTTCTAAATGTTCTAACGGATGACCTAAAACGCGCTCGGCGATGCGATGAAAACGTCTGGCTGCGTCGGTGACATAAAATTCGCTGCGCCCGTTTTCAGTTTGCGGATTTAAGCAATCCTGTTCGCGCAAAATCGTTTCTATTTCACCCGCCGTAGCAGCGCCCGAATCAATCAAGGTCACGCCTGCGCCGATTGTTTCAGCAATCACATTTTTTAGCAAAGGATAATGCGTGCAGCCCAGCACCAGCGTATCAATTTGCTTATCGCGCAACGTCGCCAAATATTTTTCGGCAACGGATTTTGTAATCGGCGAATCAGTTTCGCCTTCTTCGACAAGTGGCACAAAGAGCGGGCAAGCCTGCGAAAAAACTTCTATATTTGGATGAATACTTGCCGCGCGAATGCCTTGTCCATAAGCATCGCTACCAATCGTCGCTTCGGTAGCAATCACGCCTACGCGCCCGTTTGTCGTAGCTTTCGCCGCCGCACGCACGCCCGGTCCGATCACGCTCAAAAAAGGAATTTCAAATTCCTTGCGTAACCGTTCGCGCGCTAATGCCGAAGCCGTGTTGCAAGCGATGATGATAATTTTGACGCCTTTGCCAATCAAAAAAGCAGCATCCTCAACAGCATATTTTTCGACCGTCGCCTGCGATTTCGTACCGTATGGAACGCGCGCGGTGTCACCTAAATAAATAATATTTTCGTGCGGCAATCGTTCGCGGACGGCACGCAAGACAGTGAGTCCACCTACGCCGGAATCGAAAATACCAATGGGAAGAAGATTCATGCAAAGAAATCAAATGGCAAAAGGCAAATATCAAAAGGCAAAAAGTCGGAAGACATTTTACTTTCATAAAAGAAAATAGGTGCCGCCCTTTTGCCAGTTACCTTTTGATATTTGCCTTTTGATTTTCAGATATTTGGTGGAGGTGGCCGGAATCGAACCGGCGTCTGGCAGCCATTCACGAAAGCCTCTACATACTTAGCCGCTTCGATTGAGTCTTCATCTGCGCGTGGAATCCGAAACGGCGAAGAACCACGCGCAAACTATGCCAGAAAAATCTCGCCGCCTAACTCTGACCTGCGTTAGGAAGCCAGCCGAAAAAAGTGACGCTCGTACCCGCGCTTATCGGCAAAGCGCGGACGAACGGACAGTAAACTAGGGTTTAACTAGGCTGCCATTGCGAGTTCTGTATTCGCAATTAAGTTTTGCTTGCAGAGTACGGGTTACAAGCATCCCGGTATGCATCCGTCGCTGCAGGTCTCCCATCGAAACCTGTGCACCCCCACAATTCAAAGAGCATTCTTATTTTTGGTGAATGCGACCATCTAGCAGTCTATGTTCCGCACGCAGGGGTGTCAAGTTGCGTACTAACCAGAGTAGTTATGCTTCCAGGTATTTAAGAAATGCTTTAAAGTTGTATAATCAGGCCGCCTTAATCTGTCTTCCAAAATCGCAACTTAAAATAATTTGCCGAGGTGATCGAATGATGAAAAAAAGATTAATTTTTGCTGCTATGTTTTTCCTCTTCAGTATTCCGCTTGTTGTTTTCGCTCAGAAAATGAAACCTGAAGAAGTTCTAGCAAAACACCTGGAATCTATTGGTGCCGAAGATACCAGAGCCTCAATCAAGAGTCGCGTATTAATTGGTGAAGCTAAGTTGCGTGTCAAAGCCGGACAACTTGGCGAAGCTGGTGGTCCCGCTGTAATGGCTTCTGAAAATGAGAAACACCTGATTGGAATAACGCTTGGCTCAACTAATTATCCCTTCGAAAAACTTGGATTTGATGGGAAAAATATCAAAGTGGCGTATGTACGCGCGGGAGAACGTTCTGCGATAGGGCATTTTTTCGCTACAAATTCATTTTTGTTTCGGGAAGGATTAATTGGCGGGGCATTATCGTCAGCTTGGGCATTGTCAGACAACAAATTGCGTGACGCTAAAATTGAATATACGGGGTTAAAGAAGGTTGGCGATCAACAGTTACACGAATTAACTTATTTTCCTAAGAAGGGATCTGAATTTAGTATCAAATTATATTTTGACGCAGAAAATTTCCGGCACGTGCGTAGTGAATATCTGCGAATTGTTGGTGCAACGCAAGGTGCTCGCCTTGAAGATTCAGCGCGGAGAAGTGATACACGCTATTTAGTCGTCGAAGAGTTTTTGGACTTTAAAAAAGAAAGTGGTCTTATGTTACCCCATCTTTACAAAATGAATTTGTCTATCCGCGGACAAGGCCTTCCTTCAACCGAACAAGAATGGCAGATTCAATTAATCCGCTTTGCTTTCAACCAAAAAATTCCGGCTGAGTCGTTCGACACAGAAGCAAAATAGGGTTCATCAACTTAGCCTGTACCTAACATCAGTAAACAAAAAAGGGCTGAAGAAAAACTGCTTCAGCCCTTTTGCTAAAATCTAATTCAACAATTAGAAATCAAGACGGCCACCAATTTGAACAATGCGCGGGGCAAATGCCGACGTTACACGTCCAAACGTTGTGCTGTTAATATTTTGTCCCTGACCAAAGAAGAAGTTCGTCTTATTCAGTGCGTTGAAAGCCTCTAAGCGAAGCTGGAATCGAACGCTCTCTGTAATACGAAAACTTTTAGCCAAAGTAGCATCAATATTGAAATACCACGGGCCGTCTAAAAATGCGCGTTCTAAACTGCTGGTTTGTCCCGGTGCATTGTTAAAGAAGACTTGACCAGTAAATGCTGTCGTGCCAAAACCTTCGGCTGCACGACCAGTGGTATTAATAACCTTAGGATTAATATAGTAAATTCCTGGTGTTAATCCCTGTGCATTGCCAGCCTCCAGTTTATAAACACCTAACAAGTCTTTAACCTGTTCTTTATTCAAGGAAGTGAGTGCAGTCTGACGACCTGAACGACCTGCACGGTTGAAGGTTCCGCGTGGGTCGAAAAGCGAAATTGGTGCACCTGAGCTCACGGTGACAATCGGGCTGATCTGCCAACCGCCAAGAATGGCATCAGCAACACGATTGGCTCCACTTAGGAATCTGCGCCCATGACCAAAAGGCAACTCGTAAATTCCATTGAGTTTGAAGTTGTGCGCTGAATCATAATCAGCACGTGAGTACTCTAATTCAGGTCGGGCATTATCTAAGAAGGGCTCAACCAAAGTCTGTGAAGTACCAATTCCATTGGTTAACGTCTTTTGGAAAGTATAGTTGGCCTGTAAATACAATCCTTTGGTAAAGCGGCGGCGAAACTCCGCTTGCAACGAATTATAATTGTATTTCGCTCCATTGGTAAAAAGGTTCGCTACGCCAGTATTCGGATTGGCTAGGAATTTGACCGTACCGCTCTGATTAAGCGAAACGTAATTTAATGCCAAATCAGCAGGCGTACCATTGATTAGTTGATTACGATTAGCAGTATTTGTCAGTGTTCCGCCTCCCACCAAATTGGGGAAAACAGTCAAGGTCTGGCAACCAGCCGTCGTACAAGTAGGATTCCCTGTCAATACCAAGTTAGCGCGAGCGCGATTAAAGTCGGCAAGGAAACCATTATTAACGATGTCAATTTGATTGTAGTCAATACTGCGCCACAGATTGTTTCCGCGACCACCGACATAGCGAATTTCAATGGCGTTCGCCCCAAATTCGCGCTGAATGCCAAAATTGTATTCTTCAACTTTCGGCGTTTGAATATTAGGATTAATTGCGAAAACGGTTCCGAAAAATCCAAATGCTGCACCGTTATTTTGCGCGTAAGTGCGTGGCACAACGGGAACGCCAGGAGAACTGATCGGAGTCAAAGCGTTCAACCGAGCGTTAAGAGCGGTGTTACCAGTAAGTGGGTTAATAGCGTTGACACCTGTAGTGCCAAGCCCAGAGTTACCAACTGCTGCATTATTGAGTGTGGTGATCATTTGATCATTCAGATAACTCTGACGATACCCACCACGAAATACTGTTTTGCCTTCGCCAAACATGAATTTGCCAAGCTTGCCTGAGATATTGGGTTGCCAGGCAACACTGATAATGGGGGTGAAGTTGTTTTTATCTGTTTTGTAGAATTGTCCTTCTACCCCTGCATTCTTACCAATATAATCGTAAGTACCAGCCGGATTAAGAACTGCCTGAACAGGGTCAGTGCCGTTGGGAATTACAGCCTCTAATGCCAAACCGTTGTTTTGCTTCAAGCCAGTATAAAGCTCATAACGTAACCCCAGGTTAAGAGTCAAAGAAGGGCGCGCCCGCCACTGATCCATAATATAAATTGAATGATTTCCATAGCGGAAATCCTGCAAGCGCCTAATCGGTTGAAAGCCCGCTGTCTTGTTGGCAACGTTGAACGACTGACCGCCAGCCCCCACGATACCGCCAAGCAAAGCTAGCAAAGAGTTCGCAGTTCCCAACTGAGTGGCAGAGATACCACCAGTAAATTGTCCCGCAGCAAAATTAGGTGTATTAACATTAGTCCCTAATGTGTACGAAGCGACAATTCCGGCATCGTTGTACGCATCAACTTCCTGAAATTGCAGTTGTCCGCCAAAACGAATGCCATGTTTGCCAACCGTAAGATCGGCGTTGTCTTGGTAGTTGTAATAACGAGTGAACCGACCTTGATCTAAAAAGGTGACTACAGGATTGCTAATTAAAGGAACATTAATAAATGCCCCTGGCACTGCATCAGTATTGTCAAATGGAACAGTACTTTTAAACGTACCGCCACGAATTTCGTTACTGAAGCGTCCGCCCGGCGTCCAGCGATATGCCATTACCAAGAATTTATTATCTGAATACTGAACTGTTGACGGAATGGTATTAAAACCTTGCGTTCCATCAACATCAGGACGCAAATTGTTTTCTCTGTTTTTATCGTAAATGATATTAAAAGTGTGATGCTCGCTCACATCAAAATCAAACCGCATCGTATACGTATTACGATCTTGGTTTGAGGGTTGATTGAAGCTTAACCCAGTCGTATTCAACTGATCGCCAATGTCAGTACGATTACCAGTAGTTGGGAGCTTAGAAAGAATATTCTGAGCTACGAGCGGATCTATGCCTGAAATACCAGCAGATGGTGGAAGTAAGGAGAAAAGATTAACCGTACGAGTAACGTTTGCATTATCACGATATGTAAAATTCCCTTGACGCGCACTTGGCAAAAGAATTGTGCGATCACGTAATGATGATGTGCGTGTTCTGAGACCTTCATAGCCAAAGAAGAAAAATGCCTTATTTTTGACAATAGCTGAACCGCCTTCGCCAAAACGCGGTAGCGGCATCGGGCCTAAGACCTTGCCACCGAAATTATTACGATTAAGAAAGGAAATTGGAATTCCGCTACGATTGCTGAAGAAATTGTTGGCAGCCAGTGCGGAATTGCGATTGAACTCAAAAGCCGAACCGTGGAATTTGCTTTCACCGCGCGGCGTTACTTGGCGAACCTGTGCTCCACCATTTTGATCAGCACCAGAGTTCGAAGTAGTAATTGTGAATTCGCCAATATTGTCCACCGAAGGACGGTTTGGCGAAAAGTCTGTCGCGTTTGAACGGATGAAACCATCCTGCACGTTAATGCCGTCACGAGTGATGTTTGTGAATGATGTACGCAACCCATTGATTGAAGTATTCTGCGCACCGTTTGAAGAAACACCAGGCTGTAAAGCAATCAGATTAAGTGGATTACGTCCGTTCAGTGGCAGTTCGAGAATTTGCTTGGTACTGACGGTTGCGCTTAGCTCACCTGTCGTAGCATTCAAAACATCGTTGCCGGCAGTAACTGAAACTGAATCACTTACACTACCAACTTCAAGAGCAACAAGTAATGAATATTCACGACCAATATCAATTTTCACTTGGGTGGCGGTGAAGGTTTTAAAGCCATTGGCACTCACCTTTACGGTGTAAGTTCCGATTTCTAACTGGGGAACGATAAACCCGCCATCTCCGCCACTGACGATTGTTTTTTCTTTTCCAGTTTTGTCATCGGTGACAACAACTGTCGCGCCTGGTATGACACCATCTGGACCGGAAACTGTTCCGATTAAGCGACCTGTGTTGGACTGCGCAAAGGCAGAGATCGCAAGCACAAATAAGGCAATGAATGCTATTGCAGCTTTTCTCATAGGGAAACTCCTTGGAAAGATATAATTTTGGGGCAAGTGCGGGTTTTTAGTTGTGAGCACAATCGCAACCTCAAAATTGAGTCAGGTTAGCAAATTATCAATTCAGAAAATCGTTGGAGTATGGGTTAACAAGCAACCGTTATGCCATTAGCGATTGAAGGCATATTCACTGCGCTAACAGCGGTTACAGATTTAGCCTTCAGCTCTTCATGTTTAAACTCATCCGAGATTCTGAATTTCACATTCAGAATTTTGGACATTTTACAATTTTCTAGTTTATCGCAAAGATACAATAAACATTGGCATTTGACGGCGACTGTATCTGTCGCTTAAAATCTTTTCTATTGTTTGAATCCCTACCAACTCGGTAAGCCCTGTAGGCGGATGCTTGATTGAGGCAACGAAGCCGAGGCTGACAAGAAGCGGATGTTGTGTTGAAGCTGATGTGAGCTAAACAACGTGGGCGTTATATTGCCGCCCGAAAATGCCGAGGAGAATTTTCTATGATTTTTAATTTACACGGTAAGTTTTTGCGCCCCGTCGCGCAGCTTCTCATTTTTATTTTGTTGCTAACGCCTTTGACCGGCTTCGCGCAAGATGACTCCAAGAAAGATAAAGAAAGAGATAAACGCCGTAAAGAACAACAAAAAGCCTCAAAAGAAGAGCGCCTCAACAGCATCTATAAAAAATGGATGAACGAAGATGTGCTGTATATCATCACGGACGAAGAGCGCAAAACTTTTCAAACGCTCAAGACCGATGATGAACGTGAACAATTTATTGAGCAATTCTGGCTGCGTCGTGATCCTGATCCTGACACCGATGTAAACGAATACCGTGAAGAGTATTACCAACGCATCGCATACGCGAACGAAAATTTTGCCAGCGGTATTCCCGGCTGGAAAACAGATCGCGGTCGCATTTACATCATGTTTGGTAAACCCGACGAAAAAGAAACCCATCCTTCCGGCGGAACTTATGATCGTCCGACGTGGGAAGGCGGCGGCACGACTTCCACGTTCCCCTTTGAAAACTGGTGGTATCGCTATATTGAAGGCGTCGGCTCTGACATCGAAATTGAATTCGTAGACCCCACCGGTTCAGGCGAATATCGCATTGCCCGCAACGCCAACGAAAAAGACGCATTGTTGTATGTACCAAATGCAGGTCTGACACTTTCAGAACAATTAGGGTTAAGCAATAAAGCAGACCGTATCGCTGGTTATTCCGCGAATAATACCAACGGCAACCAAATGTTTGGGCAACGAGCCAAGGATCAGCCGTTTGAAAAATTGGCGCAATATGTCGCCTTGCAACGTGCGCCAAAAGTAAAATTCAAAGACCTCGAAACTACGCTCGGATTTTCAGAAGACCCGAAAGTCAACGTGGATGTCCTTTCCACTGGATTGGCAGTCAATTTCAGTAAGGTGACGGATTCAGCCGTGATGACTTCGTTCACGCTGCAACTGGAAAATACCGATTTGGTTTACAAATCAAGAGGTGGCATTCAGGAAGCCGCCGCCAATATTCACGCCCGCGTAACCAATGTTTCAGGGCGTCGTGTTGGTTTGTTTGAAGACGTCGTCACGTCCAGCTTTTTGCCGGAACAGCTTGATGCCGGACAGAAAAACAAATCTGTTTACAATAAAGACCTCATCCTGCCGCCTGGCACTTACAAAATTGATTTGGTGGTGCGTGACGTAAACAGTGGTCGCACAGACATCAAACATCAGGGTTTCAAAGTACCGGATTATGCGAAAGAAGAAGGCATTACTTCTTCTACGTTGATTCTTGCTTCGCGTCTCGAAGCCTTAAATGGACGTTTGGCAACAGGGCCATTCGTACGCGGACAGCTCAAAGTCATTCCGAATGCCACAGCCGAATTTAAGCAAGAACAAACGATGGGCGTGTATATGCAGGTTTATAATGTAGCAATTGACCAAGCGACGTTGCGTCCCAGCGTTGATATTGAGTATATCGTTACGCAATCGGGCAAAGACAAAGAACTCATTAAGCTGAAAGAGGACGGCAAATCAGGCTTGGGGTCACTCAACAGCCAACAAATTACGTTGGCACGGTTGATTGCGCTTAAAGATTTGCAGCCTGGTTCTTATGATATTGCCGTGAAAGTGACAGACAATGTCGCGCAAAAATCTTTCACGCGCAAAGAAGCCTTTACTGTTGTGAAAGCCAGCTAATACTGTTTACCCACAGGAGGCAGAAATAGTTATTTCTGCCTCCTGAATTTATTGTCCCCGCAGAAATCCGCCCCACCTGAAAACTCCTCAGGACTACAGCAGAAAGATTCGCTTATGCCGCAACATAAAAAAGCTTGCGTCAGAAAGGTCGGGAAAATCGGATTGAGCGCTGCGCTCATCGCAGGGTTATTTTGCCTTTTACTCTTTTCACATGAAACCTTTGCACAAACCGAGCGGCAACGCCGTGCCGTTACCGATAAACAAATTGATACCGATTTGAAAATGCTGCTCAACGATTACTACGCAGGCAAACCAGTGCGCGCTAAAATCGTCATCCCAGCCAATGAACGCGGCATCGAAGTTCTGGACGGACAACTAAAAATCTATCCATTATTGGAAATGACGACGGCAGTACAGCCCGGCGAATTAGTCCTTATCAAAGAATTAAAATTCAAAAGCCATGCTATTGAAGTCCATTTCAACGGCGAACACCTCAGCGAAGCTGCCACATCAAATGTACCGGCACCGTTGCTCTCGCCTGTGGGAAATTTCGGCGCAGAAGCCAATGCCCATCCCACCACAACGACCAAACTTGCCACTAAGCCCAAACCGCTCCCTGACCCTCGCGTAGTGCTAAAATTTTCGCGCGAGATCAGTACGCAAGATTTGAATTTGCAAAGCATCAATCGTTTGCTCGCGCCTGCGGTTGATGTCACAGCGCTCAATCCCAACGCAAAATTAACGATTCTGACTGCAGCCGCGCCAGTCCAACCAACGGCCAATGAGATTGCGCAACAGGAAGCCGCCGCCAAAGGAATTGCGACGCCACCTGTCAAAGGTGAATTGCTCGGCGCACGCGTAAATGTCGGCGAAGCAACTATTGAATGCACCAGCAACGCCGCACGATTGTATGTTGATGGCGCGTATAGTGGCACCGCACCGCGCACGATTCAGCTTACATCCGGCGTGCATACGATTCTCTTGATTGCCTCCGGTTATGAACAATGGGAGCAAAAATTCTTCCTGCCAACAGGCAAAACGACGCTCATCAAAGCGGAATTAACGCCTGCGAAAAAATAAATGCTGAGCAGTTAGCTATTAGCTTTTAGCCAGAGCTTGTTTACAATCTCGCCTGAAAAACTTTTTGCACTAAAAACTTCCGACCAGCTAAATGCTAACAGCTATTAGCTAATTGCTTTTCTATGAAAATTTCCCGTGCTCAATGGAACACGCTGTTCGCCGCTCAAGCCGGATGGATGCTCGACGCAATGGATGCGATGTTGTATTCGTTCGCGTTAACAACACTGATGCGCGAATTCAGTTTAAGCAGCGCACAAGCAGGCAGCGTAGCTTCCGCCACTCTGCTGACAGCGGCAATTGGCGGCATCGGCTTTGGAATATTGGCTGACCGCATTGGACGCAAAACCGCACTCTCAGTTACGTTGTTGCTCTATTCGCTCGCCAGTGCAGGTACGGCGACAGTCGGCTGGATTCCTGTTTCTCCGCTGTTGCAATTAATTTTCTGGCGCGGCTTGCTCGGCTTCGGAATGGGCGGCGAATGGGCGTGCGGTGCGGCGCTCGTGGCGGAAAGCTGGCCGGCAGAATTGCGCGGGCGAGCAATTGCAATTATGCAATCTGGCTGGGCAATCGGCTACATTATCGCGGCTTTACTTGCCGCTGCATTTTTGCCGAATTGGCGTTTGCTATTTTTCGTCGGCCTCTTTCCTGCCCTGTTGACACTGTGGGTGCGACGCCACGTTCCTGAAACTTTGAACGAAGAGCGTAGGCAAAATCCGGCTTCACCGTTTGAAGTTTTCAGCCCGCAATTTCGCACCTTCACATTACGCGCAGGTAGCGTAGCCATTTGCGTACTCATTGCATATTGGGGTGTTTTCACTTGGCTACCCGGTTTTCTTGCTTTGCCCATTGAAAAAGGCGGTGCAGGCATGAGCATTGTGAAAAGTACATGGTGGATTATTCCTGTGCAGCTTGGCGCGTTCTTTGGTTATTTAAGCTTTGGCGTAATTGCTGATTGGTTGGGGCGCAAACCTGCGTTTATTTTGTACTTGCTCATCACCGCGATTGTCACGCCAATTTATGGACTCAACGCAACAAATCAAACGGTGCTCATGACGTTAGGGCCAGTGCTCGGATTTTTTGGTTCGGGTTATTTTGGAATTTTCGGCGCGATGGTTTCAGAATTATTTCCGCAGCGAATTCGCGCAACAGCACTCGGCGTGATTTACAACATCGGACGCGCAATGAGCGCAACCGCCCCGTGGTTAGTAGGCGCAATTGCTGAGCGTAAAGGCGTCGGCAGCGCGCTCGGCGTGACTTCGTTATTTTTGCTCGCGGGCGCAATCCTGATGTTGACCTTACCCGAAACGCGCGGCAAACAACTTGAAGCCTAGCTCTCGTCAACACTCGGCGCTATAATTCACGATGTCACAGTAACTCTTTTTTATTAACTTTCCCGCATCCACGAAAGGAAAATCCATGTCTGCACCTGCAACACATCTTGATCCATTGATCGCCAACTGGAATCGCATCCACAAACAAAGCGTACGCTTGATGGCAGCGGCTCCCAACGATAAATACGATTGGAAGCCCGCTGAAACGGCGATGCCGCTCGGCGAATTAATGAACCACTTATACATTGCGGAATCATTGTTCGTTGATTCAGCGTTGACAGGCGGATTTGCTAAAGACAAATTGCCCGCCGCCATCAATAACACCGAAGAACTCATCGCAGCCTTCGACAAATTGCATGAAGAAGGCGTCGCCAAAGTCTCAACGCTCACAGCCGAACAAATGGGCGATACAGTTGCGCCGTTCGGCCCTGAAAAAGCGATGCCGCGCGGATTTCTTCTGAACGTTATGCTTGAGCATGAAATTCACCATCGTGGTCAGTTGTACACTTATTTGCGCATTCTTGGCTGCGAATGTCCTGCGCTATTTGGTTAATGAAAAGCGAAGATTTCAAAAACGTGCGCGCAAATTATGCCTGCCTGCCAATTCCACAATTAATTGAATTGCTGGCAAGCGATGAATTGCGCGTGCGTTTTTTGGCAGAAATGGCTTTGCGCGATGCCACTAACACTTGACTACATTTTCAGCCTGCGAGTTCTCAGGCCAAACGCGAAAAAGCAATCGAAGAATGGCGCGAATGGTGGCGCGCGCACGAAACTACGAACAAGAAGCGATGGCAAAAAACATAATCGGTAATGCCGTAAAAAATCGCCCGCAAGATGATCCAAGTTACCGCGCACGCGCTTACGATTTAGTACAACGCATTCCAGCGGGACGAGTGATGAGTTATGGTTTGGTCGCCAAAGTTTTAGGCATAGGCTACGACGCGCGCGCCATCGGCAACATTATGTACGCCACGCCAGACGATGAACGACATATTCCCTGGCATCGCGTAATGAACGCACAAGGCGGATGCTCAACCGCCGGACTGACTACGCCGCCGGATTTGCAACAACGTTTGCTTGAAGCCGAAGGCATTGTTTTTAATGACAGCGGGCGGTGCGAAATTGACCAGTATTTGTGGACGCCGCCGGAATACGATGCAACGCAAAATCGTACCGATCAATCCAGCCTTTTCGAGTAACTGGCAGGAGAAAATTCATGCCGTTTGCTAAATTCCTGACGGGTGTTTGTATTTTGCTTTTATCGCTTGTGTGCCTCGCACAGCCGCGCCAGATGGTAACCTCCACCCGCAAATCATTCACACATCCAAAAGGTTTCAGCTTTCAATATCCGGCAGATTGGCGGGTCGAAAATGCAGGCGAATACGTGCAGGTTTTGCCACCAGGGCTAAGTGCAGAAGACCAAACAGAAAATATTCGTGTGTTGACTGAAGCTGTTCAAGTTGACGCCAGCGACCCGCGTTTTACATCTGAATTAGATCAAATGGCAGCCCAGATTCCCGGCTTCACTAAAGTTGGAACAATACAAAACTATCAAACGAAAAATGGTACAGGCGTGCGCGGGATTTGGTCTGGAACGAATCCGACTACGCGACAAACAATTCATTTGCGCCTGTACGCAACAACTGTGAATCGCCTTGCCATCGTATTATTCGCCGCTGGCGTAGCGGCCAAATTAGACACGCATGAAACACAACTCCGCGACCTTGCCGCCAGCGTAGGCAATGCGACCGCAGCAGTATCCAATCAAGCTTCGCCCGCTCCAACAACAACCCAAAACAATGATCGTTCGCCGCTCGCACAAACCTGGCTACAAAAATTAAACGGCAAAAAATTAACGGCACTGAGCAGTTACAACGGCGGCGGCGGCGGCGGAATGAGCAGCAAAACTGAAATTTATTTGCGCACTAACGGCACGTTTCAAGTTCGCTCAGAAAGCTCAGTTTCAGTTTATGTAGAGGGCGCAAACGGCGGCTCCAGCGGCGTCAAGCGTGCGGCAGGAACATGGCGGATTTATGCGCGCAACGCGCAGGCAATTCTCGAAACAAAATATGAAAACGGACAGATCGAATCTTCACTGCTGGAAGATCGCAACGGCCAAACATTTGTGAACGGCAAACGCTGGTTCGTTACAGAGCAATAGAAATTTATGGAAAATAAACAAACTCCTTATCAAGTTGCAAAGCCTACTTATTCGGTCGGACATCATATGGTGACGACTGCATTTGAATTGCCCAGCTATCGTATTGCCCGCAACCTTGGCGTAGTGCGTGGCATCACTGTGCGTTCTCGTTCAGTGTTCGGAACAATTGGCGCAGGCCTGCAAACAATCGTCGGCGGCAACATTTCGATTTACACCAAGCTGTGCGAGCAAGCCCGCGAAGAAGCTTTTGAAATCATGATTCAGCACGCTTCAGAAATTGGTGCGAACGCGATTATCGGCACACGCTACGATGCGAATGAAATTCAATCCGGCGTCACTGAAGTTTTGTGTTACGGCACTGCCGTCGTGGTACAACCGCTTGACGCAGCGGCCTATCAACAAGGATAAATTTATGAAAATTCGCGCTTTTGGCGTTGTCATTGCGTGCGGATTATTTGGCTTGAGCTTCGTCTTTGCACAACGTACAAAATCCGCGAAGCCAACGAAAACCACTGCTGCTACTACTGCTAAGAGTTATGCCATTAATCTTGCGCAAAGCCAACTTACGGTTTTGCTCACGCAAGAAGGCATGTTGCGTAAAGTTCATCCGACACATTTAGTCGGCGTCAAAAATTTTAGCGGACGCATTCAACTCCCAAACGATGAAAGCAAAGCCGTAGTCGAGTTAGACGCGGACACGAAATCCTTCGCCAATATTGACAGTGACATGAAAGATTTTGAGCGCAGCGGCTTTCATAAAGTTTTGCACGGTGAAGTTCTCATCAGCAACCAATATCCCACTATCAAGTTTCGCTCAGTTTCAGTTACCAGCATTCAAAAATCCGCCAACATTCGCAGTTTCACGCTCAATGGTGATTTAACGTTGCGCGGCGTCACACGTCGTGTGGCCTTTCCTGTCAAAGTCACGCTCAACGGCAATCAACTCCGCGCCACTGGCGAAGAAACGATCAAACAAACAGACTTCGGCATCACCCCCTATGCAGGCGGCCTTGGCACCATCAAAATTGGCGATCAATTAAAGGTCAGTTTTACAATTGTCGCACAAGCTTCATAAGAGTTTTTCTATGGCACAACCACTTCGCATCGAAACCAAATCTGTCATCGAAATTCATAGCCCTGCAACACTCAACAAAATTGGCGAAGTTGCGGTTGACTCTGTCGCCGATGTGCGTTCCACAATCGCTTCTGCCCGCGCAGCATTTCAGCAATGGAGCGCGTTGAGCAGGCAGGAGCGCGCGAAAGTTCTACTTTCTGCCCGCGATCTTTTCCTGGCGCACCGTGAAAAAATTGTCGAACTAATTTGCGCCGAAAACGGTAAACCGCGTCTCGAATCAATTGTCGAATTAATGTACGTTTGTGATGTCATCACGTTTTACGCTAAGCAGGCTAAGCGATTTCTCAAACCTTCGCGCATCACACCGCACTTATTACGCAACAAAAAAGTCATGGTGCATTACGAACCGCGCGGTGTCATCGGCCTGATTACGCCTTGGAATTTCCCACTGGTGCTAACTATCGGCGAGGCGATTCCAGCGTTGATGGCAGGCAATGCGGTTGTTATAAAACCTTCAGAATGGACACCCTTGATTGCAAAACTCGGCTGCGAAATTTTGCAGCAGGCATTTACAAATGCAGGATTGCCAGTAGAGATTTTGCAAGTCGTAAACGGCTACGGTGAAACAGGAGGCGCACTCGTGGACGAAGCCGATATGATCGCGTTCACAGGAAGCGTAAATACAGGCAAGCGGATTGCCGAGCGCGCGGCAAAACGATTGATTCCGATTAGTCTCGAACTCGGTGGCAAAGACCCGATGATTGTGTTGCGTGATGCTGACATCGAACGCGCAGCAAACGCTGCTGTCTGGGGCGCATTCACAAATTCCGGTCAGGTCTGCATTTCGGTCGAACGCGTTTACGTAGACGAATCCATCGCCGACGAATTTACCAAACGCGTCGTTGAAAAAACACGCGCATTGCGACAAGGATTTGATGAAAAAAATTCTGACCAACGCGTAGACGTGGGCGCAATGACGTTCCCTAAACAAATCGAAACCGTCGAAGACCATGTTAACGACGCTCGTTCACATGGCGCAACCATTCTGACCGGAGGCCAACGCAATCCCCATTTACCAGGCCGATTTTATGAGCCTACGGTACTCACTAACGTGGATCATTCGATGAAAATTATGACCGAAGAAACGTTTGGGCCGGTGCTGCCGATTATGCGCGTCAAAGATGAACGTGAAGCATTGCGGCTGGCAAACGATTCGATTTATGGCTTGAACGCGAGTGTATGGACAAGAGATAAAGCCAAGGGCGAGCGCATCGCCGCACAAGTTGAAGCGGGCATCACGTGTGTCAATGATGTGATTGTAGGTTTTGCCGTAACGGACGCGCCTTCCGGCGGCATCAAAGAAAGCGGCATCGGCAAACGTCATGGCGCGCACGGCATTCGTCGTTTCTGCCACGAGCAAGTTATCATCACAGATCGGTTTGGACTCAAGCGCGAAATGATTTGGTATCCATACTCCGCCAGCACTGAAAAATTGCTGACACGTACAGTTGGCTTTCTTTTCTCAAATCGGCTATTGTCCAAAATCAAAGCATTAGTTGGAAAATAATCTTCCCCCTAAATTTTATTAGTGATTTCGACTTGAAAGGTAAGTTATGAGTCAAGCTGACGCAAACCCCATTGACGGCGGCAAGTTGATTGTACTGACTGCTCCGCTAACCGAAATTATTGACCACGCCGGATACTTTATCCAAATGAGCATGGCTTCGTTGCCCATTTGGCTGGAAGGCATTCTCAACAAAAAATATCCGACGTGGCGCGACGTTGAATACAATGATGATGGTTCGGCGAAATATATGCCAGCAGGTATTCGCTTGGTTGAAGCCTCGCTGCTCAGGCAATACAACAAAGACGACATTGTCTGTTGTTATCCGCAAGACCTGCACAAATTTGTTGGCCCCAATACGCGCATCGTCGCCGTGTCCACGCACAATCCGCTGGGCGTAACGTTCGCAGCGGGTGTGTACACTTCGATTTTTGGTTCGTCGCGCGAACCCATTAATTCACACTATTCAAAAGAATTATTTGCGGACATCAAAAGCAATCCGCATCGCAGCAATTTCAAAGTGGTCGTCGGTGGCAGCGGCGGTTGGCAAATTATTCAAACGAACAGTTTCGACGAACTTAGCATTGATTGCGTTGTCGAAGGCCGCAGCGAATCTACCGACACGTTAGATTTATTCGCCAAAGCAATTCGCGGTGAAGCATTGCCCAGACAAGTTGACGTAGTACATCCGAAAGACCGCGATGCGTTTTTGTTTCCTGACAAACGCACAACTTTTGGCGTAGTCGAAATGACGACGGGTTGCGGACGACGCTGTCAATTTTGCGTGCCAGATTTGAATCCGCAAATTGACATGCCCAAAGACAAAATTATGGGCGCGGTGCAGGCCAACGTGCGCGAAGGCAACAAACAAATTTCGCTCGCCACCGAAGACATGTTTATTTGGGGACAGGTTCACACGGACATTCCATTTTATTTCCCGAACCGCGAAGCGTTGTTAGACTTGTATTCCGACATCGTCAACACACCTGGTGTAGAGCAACACGTCTTAAGTCATTCGACAATTGCGCCTGCAGTAGTTGATCCGCTGCTGATCAAAAAATTATCAGAAACAGTTCTCGATAAAAGCCCGATTCATTTGCCGTATCTGAGTACGCATCCTAAGAAAAAAGCCCTGTGCCCATTGATCGGACTTGAAACCGGCTCGGTATCAATGGCGAAGAAAATTATGCCGAGCAAAGGCATTCCGTTTCAGACCGAAGACTGGCCCAGCGTCTTTATCGAAGGCTTGCGCGTGCTGAATGAGAATAACTGGTTTCCTGCTGTGACGTTGATTATTGGCAATCCAGGCGAAACAGATGAAGATACCAAAGCTACGCTGGATTTAATTTACGAAGTCGAGCGACGCGGATTGTTTGCATTTTTCATCCCTTCGATTTTCACGCCGCTGCACGACACTCGCATGCAGGATAAAAAAGGTGTGACCGAGACACAACAACTGACGCCGTTGCAATGGCAGTTGATGATGAAATGCTGGAAGATGAATTTGCGCCCAGGCCAATACAGTTGGTGGGCGCCAACCGCGTGGCGCGCCGGAGCGCTCGGTTTATGGGCGTGGAAATTGCGCAAAATTAACGGCAAGAATTTCACCTGGCCATTGTTCATGTTTGCCAGCGCATTGCCGGAAAAATTAATGGCGAAGCTCGGCAAAATTTATTACGGCAAACCGCTCAAAACAAAATCGCGCAAAGAATTGCTGGCAACGATTCGCCCGAATCAACAGAAATTTTTGCGCGCAGACAACGGCGATTTGCCGGAAGGCTGGCAGCCGTATGAACCAGCGAAAACAGTGGAAACGGTTGGCGCAGATGTAATCGCCGCTTCATAAAATATGACCGTAAAATTTAATCCCGCAGAAATCAGCGACACCCCTTTGTTGCTAATTTTCATGCGGGATTTTTATACCCACGAGGCGTTGCAATTTGATGAAAAAGCAGCAGCGCAAGCGCTCGAACAAATCATTAGTAACAATTTTTGGGGGCAAATTTTCCTCCTTGAAAATGACGGCGAGAAAATTGGTTACATGGTGTTGACATTTAGTTTCAGCCTGGAATTTCATGGACGTGACGCCTTTGTAGACGAGCTTTATATCGTAGCCCGTCAGCGCGGGCGCGGCATCGGTAAACAGGCATTAGATTTTTTGGCGGATGTTTGTCGCACAGAAAAAATTGCGGCGCTGCATTTAGAAGTTGAACGCACTAACACCATTGCGCAAGAGGTGTATCGCAAACAAGGATTCAAAGATCATGACCGCTATTTGCTGACCAAATGGCTTTGAGTCAATATCCTAATCAATCTGTATGAACGAACTGCAATATCAATCAGGCTTCGGCAATGAATTTGCGACGGAAGCGATTGCCGGAGCATTGCCACAAGGCCAAAATTCGCCGCAACATGCTCCGCTTGATTTGTACGCAGAACAATTCAGCGGCACCGCGTTCACCGCACCGCGCGCACAAAATCGGCGTACGTGGACATACCGCATTCGCCCTTCGGTCACGCATAAACCGTTTCGCCAAATTGATAATAAATTGTGGCGTACGGCTCCATGTCACGAAGCCGTTGCTACGCCAAATCAGTTGCGATGGGACGCGTTAGCCTTGCCGCTCGAAGCGACAGATTTTATTGATGGCATTGTGACGATGGCTACGAACGGCGACGCAGCCACGCAAACAGGCATTGGCATTCATTTGTACGCCGCAAATGCCGATATGCAAAATCGTTATTTTTATAACGCAGATGGCGAAATGTTGATTGTGCCGCAGCTTGGACGATTACTGATTTTTACGGAACTCGGCACGCTGGAAATTAGCCCGAACGAAATTTGCTTATTGCCGCGCGGATTGAAATTTCGCGTCAATTTACCGGATGGCGAAGCGCGCGGATACATTTGCGAAAATTACGGCGCGTTATTGCGCTTGCCTGAACTCGGCCCGATTGGCGCAAATGGTTTGGCAAATGCGCGCGATTTTTTGATGCCTGTTGCCGCCTACGAAGACATCGAAACTACCAGCAAAATCGTAGCGAAATTTTCCAGCAATTTATGGGAAGCTGACACTGATCATTCGCCGCTTGATGTCGTAGCGTGGCACGGTAATTATGCGCCGTATAAATATGATTTGGCGCGCTTCAATACGATGAACACGGTGAGCTTCGATCATCCTGATCCTTCGATTTTTACGGTGCTGACTTCGCCTTCAGACACGGCAGGCACGGCAAATGTAGATTTTGTAATTTTCCCGCCGCGCTGGATGGTTGCCGAAAACACATTTCGCCCGCCTTGGTTTCATCGCAATATTATGAGCGAATTCATGGGCTTAATTCACGGCGTGTATGACGCGAAGCCAACCGGATTCGTCCCCAGCGGCAGCAGCTTGCACAATTGCATGTCAGCGCACGGCCCTGATGCAGAAACATTTGAAAAAGCGAGCGCATCAGAATTAAAACCGAAACGTTACGACAGCACAATGGCGTTTATGTTCGAGTCGCGTTACGTCATTCGTCCAACGAAATTTGCAATAGAAACAGAATTATTGCAGCACGATTATTACAAGTGCTGGCAAGGGCTGAAGAAAAATTTCAAGCGATAAGTTTTGAGTACCAACTTTAGTTGGCTTCATCTCATAACAGGCCGCCTGAAGGCGGGACTCAGAGCTAAAATAAAAAAGGCGCAAAAAGAAAATTTCTCTTTGCGCCTTTTGTGCTTTTTTGTGGCGATGCGATTATTTCGTCAATGCACGAATTGCCTGACTTACATCGCCATACGGTTCGTTCTGGTCGGGGTCAAAGCCTTCGTGTTTCAGCTTCACATTGCCTGCCGCGTCAATCACGATCATGCTCGGCAACGAAGTCAATCCAAACGATTTGTAAGCGATTTTATCAGCGTCGCGCAGCACAGGAATTTTCAAGCCATATTTCGTCGTAAACGCCTGCAAGTCAGCATCCGCGATGAAATTCTGTGCGCCGCTTTTCGCGGTATTTGTACTCACCCAGTAAAAACTCACGCTCGGATGCGAGTTCGCCAGTTTTTGCAGCGCAGGCAATTCTTTAGAAGTCATCGGAACCCAGGTCGCACCAAACGAAAGGACAATCACTTTGCCTTTGTTGTCGGCAACTGAAAACGTGCTGCCGTCCACACCGCGCAACATCACATTCGGAGCCTGCGCTACAGCGGCATTCGCTAGCACAGCAAATAAAGTAAACAACGCAATCAATTGTTTTTTGAGTTTCATAAACTGCATCTTCCCTGATGTCACATTCGTTGGCAACTCTGCCAAATTGCGTCACATCATTTTTCACGCTCTATTTGATGCGAAAGTTATCGCTTTGGTTTGTTCGCAGCAAAAATCTTACGCGCTTCGGCTTCAGGCAATTTTTCACTCCGCCGCAAAAGCGTGTAAGTATTGGTACGCGAAATTTTATCGCCAACTTTCATTTCTTTCAGCGCCCCCAACATTTCCAATTCGACGTATTTCAGCGGGTCAGCATTTGTGTACATTTCCGCGCTGCTACCGTTGTCAGGATATTCGGCGTTGGCTTCGCGCTCAGAATCAATTTTCAAAATGTGCTTTTGCCCTACCCACAAAAGCGAGCCTGCATCGTTGCCAATTTTCGTAGATTTTTTCGCATCACGTTTGAGCGCAATCAATCCGTTTTCGACCTTGAAAAATTCCGGCAATTCTTTCGATTGTTTGTTGTAGCCTTCCTGATATTGAGAATTTTTCGGTACTGGCACAAAAATCATTTCGCCTTCGTTCATTTGCGTAATTACCCAAACACCAACTTTGAAAGGATTGCCAGAGACTTTCTCAAAAAATGTCTGAACGCCCAATTTAAAACTCGAGGGGATAATAAAAATGGTTCTTGTAACGCGGATTCCATAGTTAGGATCAACAGGTGATCTCAATCGAACAGCGAAAAAATGTGCATTCTCATTATTCAATGGACACAAAATCAATCCTTTCGTATCGGCACACGGTATTATTTCCGCTTCCCAGTTACTTGCATCAAATCCAGCCGGCGGAGGCCACGCGCGTGGTGTAATTTTCGGCCAATCGCTTTGCGGCGCAGGCCAGGATTTGTCGCCGCCAAAATTAATCCAGTCTTTCGCTTCAGGATTTACAGCTTTGCCCGCTACGTCAGAATTTTCCCAAAACACGCCTTCTTCGCCGACAAAGCGAAATTGCATAACGCGCCCAATTGACGGGACGACGATAGCTTCGACTTTGCCGTTGCTAATAACCAGCGCGTCTTTCCAGCCGTGATACTCAATTGGCTTGACGGTAACTTTGGGAACTTTTTGCGCGACGGCAGGCACAAGCGCAAAGACAAACAAACAGGTGAATGAACAAAACAAGCGAAATAAAATGTTTTTCATAATGGCAAAATAATTAACGAATGTGCGCGGTAACATTACTTCTTGGCGCAGATTATGGCATAAATTCCTTGCGGCTGGGAGCGCACGCGGCTCGCGTGCTGAGGTTAATGGAGCAAATTAACTGCGATGAAAGATATTTCTTGCGCGAGCCTCAGCACGCGAGCCGCGTGCGCTCCCAGCAAAGGCGATTCCATTGTTAGATAAGTCCGAATCAACCTATGAAAAAATATCTCGTTTCTATTTTCGTTTTTTCAATCACAATTTTTCTTTGCTCACAATTTTCCTTCGCCCAAACTGCGCCAAATCCCAATGTACTCTGGTATCGCCAACCTGCCATCAAATGGGAAGAAGCGTTGCCCATCGGCAATGGACGGCTTGGCGCAATGATTTTTGGCGGCGTCGCTAATGAACGTTTGCAAATTAATGAAGACACCATTTGGACGGGCGAAAAACGTGATCGCAACAATCCCAGCGGTGCGCAAACTGTCATCGAAGTACGTAAATTATTACGCGAGGGCAAAATTAACGAAGCCGAAGCGCTTGCCGACAAAAACATTATTTCCAAGCCGCGCCGATTACCGCCGTATCAACCATTTGGCGATGTGAAATTGCGTTTTTTCAACGCTGAAAAATTTACGGATTATAAACGCGAACTGGATTTGGATTCCGGCGTAGCGCGTGTTTCATACAAAATCGGCGCAACAAAATTCACGCGCGAAATCTTTTCGTCTGAACCCGATCAAGTCATCGTGATGCGGCTGACAAGCGACAAGCCGGGGCAAATTTCGTTTGCCGCTTCGATGGCGCGCGAACAGGATGTGGCGCTCAATCTCGTCGCGCAAAATCGGATCGTCCTCGAAGGTCAAGCCATCGCGCGCGATAAAAACCACCCTGATGAAAATAAAGTCGGCGTGAAATTTCAGGGCGTGTTGCAGGCTTTGCCCGAAGGCGGGAAATTGCGCGTAGATGGCAATGAATTAATTATCGAAAACGCGAACGCTGTGACATTGATTTTTGCGGCGGCTACGAATTTCAAAAACCCTGATCCATCCGTCAAATGCGAAGAGTATCTAAAAGCCGCGAAAAAAACTTATGCGATGTTGCGCGCCGCACACACGAACGATCATCAAAAATTATTTCGCCGCGTGTCATTCGCGCTTGATGCGCCACCTGTAAATTTGCCTACGGACGAGCGTTTACGGCGCGTGCAAGCGGGTCAAACTGATCTCGGTTTAGAAACTTTATATTTTCAATTTGGGCGCTATTTGTTGATGGCAAGCTCGCGCCCTGGTTCGATGGCGGCGAATTTGCAAGGCATCTGGAATGACAAAATGGCTCCGTCGTGGGACAGCAAATACACGATCAACATCAACACCGAAATGAATTATTGGCCCGCCGAAGTCACAAATCTTTCAGAGCTTCATCAACCGCTTTTTGATCTCATCGAAAACGCGCAGCCAGACGGTCGCCGCGTAGCCAAAAATTTATACGGCGCACGTGGCTTCGTGCTTCATCACAATACAGACGCGTGGGGACATGCTGTGCCAATTGATGGCGTTTATTGGGGCATGTGGCCGATGGGTGCGGCGTGGTTGAGCTTACATACTTGGGAGCATTACGATTTCACGCGCAACAAAATTTTCCTGCAATATCGTGCGTACCCAATTCTAAAAGAAGCCGCCGAATTTTTCCTTGATTATTTGCAGGACGATGGCAAAGGGCATTTGATTACGGGGCCTTCGATTTCGCCAGAAAATAAATACAAGATGAGCAATGGCACAATCGGCACGTTGACAATGGGGCCAACAATGGATACTGAAATTGTGACCGCATTATTTTCGCGCGTCATCGAAGCCAGTCAAATTCTGAACATTGATGAAGATTTCCGTAAGCAGGTTATTACGGCGCGTGATCGTTTACCAAAATTGCAAATTGGCAAGCACGGACAATTACAGGAATGGTTGGAAGATTATGACGAACCGGAACCAGGTCATCGTCACATCTCACATTTGTTCGCACTGCATCCGGGCAATCAAATCACTTTGCACGGCACGCCAGAATTAGCGAAAGCCGCACGCACTACGTTAGAGCGCAGATTGAAAGCTGGCAGCGGGCACACAGGTTGGAGCCGCGCCTGGATCATTAATTTTTGGGCGCGTTTGGCAGAAGGAAATACGGCGCACGAAAATATTGTTGCGCTGCTCGCAAAATCTACACATCCGAATCTATTCGACAATCATCCGCCATTTCAGATTGATGGGAATTTCGGTGGCACGGCGGGAATGGCAGAGTTGTTATTGCAAAGTCACACCAGCGCAATCGAATTATTACCCGCGCTGCCAAACGCATGGGCCAGTGGCGAAGTGCGCGGCTTACGTGCGCGTGGAGCCTTTGAAATTGGGATGAAATGGAAAGCTGGCAAATTGGAAACTGCAACATTACGTTCGGTGCGTGGGCAACTTTGCCGCCTGCGTACAACAACGCCGCTGACAATTACTTCTTTGGGCAAAGCGATAAAGACTACGACCGAAGACGATGGCGTCATCAGTTTTCCAACTGTGCAAGGTAAAACGTACGCCATCGCACCTGTTCGCTAGATTGAAATTCTCGGAGGATACTGTGTTCTTAAAATTCTTCGTTTCTGCTATTGTGTTAGGCTCATTGATTTTCACTTCCGACGTCGCACCGCTCGGCACATATACACCGCGCGAACGTTCGCATTGGGCTTATGTCAAACGCGGCATGCCTGCCATTCCAGTGTTTCAAAATGTAGCGGACAATGCGTGGGTAAAAAATCCGATTGATGCGTTTATTTTGCAGCGATTGCAGAAAGAAGGATTGCATCCATCAGCGCCCGCAGATCGCGTGACACTGATTCGGCGCGCCTATTTCGACATGATCGGATTGCCTCCCACGCCGCGCGAAGTCGCCGATTTTCTGGCTGATAAATCCGTCAACGCCTTTGAAAAAATTGTCGAGAAATTGTTGGCGAGTCCGCATTATGGTGAGCGCTGGGGGCAGCATTGGCTGGACGTTGTGCGCTTTGCCGAAACAGATGGATTTGAATACGACACGCACCGCAATGACGCGTGGCGTTATCGTGATTATGTGATCCGCTCATTCAATGAAGACAAGCCCTATGATCGTTTTGTAACGGAACAATTGGCGGGCGATGAACTTGATCCACATCAAGATGAATTGTTGATTGCTTCCGGCTTTAATCGGCTTGGCCCGTTGCGCAAAAACGCAGGCAATCAGGAAGTCGCCAGCAGTCGCAACGAAGTCCTGACCGAAATGACGAATATTGTCGGCTCGGCATTTTTAGGCGCAACAATTGGCTGCGCACGTTGTCACAATCACAAATTCGATCCAGTCCGGCAAAGCGATTACTACCGCATACAAGCTTATTTTGCAGGCGTGTATGACAAGGACATTAGCAAAGCTACGCCGGAAGAAGAGGCTGCACGAAAGGCCAAAGCGGAGCCAATTGAACAGGAAATAAAAAAATTGACGACCGTACTAAATAAGATAAAAGCCAATACAGATGCGGCTTCGCTGGCGCAACAAGAAATGCTGAATAAAAAACTGGAAGAACTGCAAAACCAAATGCCTGCGCCGCTTCCGGTGTTGCATGCCGTCACCAATATGCCGGAGAAAAAATCTCCCATTCATCTTTTGACGCGCGGAGAATATAAAGCCAAAGGAGCCAGCGTAGGCATGCGCCCGCTCGGCGTGTTGCTGGAAGATGGCACGCCTGAGTTACCAGCAACAACCGAAAAACCGCGTACCGAATTAGCCAAATGGATTGTGTCGCCAGACAATCCGTTGACCGCGCGCGTGATGGCGAATCGCATTTGGCAATATCATTTCGGACGCGGAATCGTAGCGACACCCAATGATTTCGGGCGAATAGGAGCACCTCCGACACATCGTGATTTGCTTGATTACCTTGCAAATGAATTTGTTGCGGGCGGATTCAGCGTCAAAAAGATGCACCGCTTGATTTTGCTCAGCAACACCTATCAACAAGCTTCTGCGCCACCGAACGATCCTGAATTCAAGACACTCGCGCTCAAAAAAGACCCGGAAAATAAATTTTACGGGCGGTTCAATCGTCAGCGTCTAGAGGCCGAACAATTGCGCGATGCAATGCTGGCAGTGGCGGGAACATTGAATCCGAAACAAGGCGGCGCAAGCGTGATGATTCCGATAGATCAGGGCTTGGTAAATATGCTGTACAAACCTTCGCAATGGTCGCCCGCCAAAGACGCTACAGAATTCAATCGCCGCAGCGTGTACTTGATTGCCAAACGAAATTTGCGCTTGCCGTTTATGGAAGTTTTCGACGCACCGGATACGCTGGTGAGTTGCGCGCGCCGCGAATCCAGCACGCACGCACCGCAAGCATTGGAATTGCTCAACGGCACAATAGCGAATGAACAAGCCGAAGCTTTGGCAAAACGTTTAGAAAAAGAAGCAGGGACGAATTTGCGCAAACAAATTGATTTGGGCTACTGGCTAGTGTCAGGGCGCCCCGCGAAACCCGCAGAAATACAAGCGGCAATCGCCTTTTTGAAAATACAACCGAAGCGCGAATTTGCGATGGCCTTATTAAATTTGAATTCGTTTTTGTATGTGAATTGATGGGAGAGAATGATGACTGAACATTTTCGCATTACCCATAACCGACGCGAATTCTTGCGCGATGCCTGCGGTGGTTTTGGAGCGCTCGCCTTTGGCGCAATGCTCGCGCAGGAACAGGCGCGTGCGCAAAGCGCCAATCCGCTTGCGCCAAAAAAACCGCATCACCCCGCAAAAGCAAAATCTGTCATCTTTCTTTTCCTGAGCGGCGGGCCGAGTCACATGGAAACGTTCGATCCGAAACCGCTGCTGAATAAATTGCACGGGCAAAAACGCCCCGCCAGTTTTGGCGAAGCGAAATATCAGTTTGTCTCGCCGAATGCGACGTTGCTCGGCACAAAACGCACGTTCAAACGCTATGGCAAAAGCGGCATTGAAGTGTCTGATCTCTTCCCGCATATCGCCGAGCGCGTAGATGATTTGGCGATCATTCGCTCCGTCCACAGCGATATGGTGGTGCATTCGGCGGCACAATATCAATTGTTCACAGGCCGCGTGATTCCAGGCTTTCCAAGCATGGGTTCGTGGGTAATGTACGGGCTTGGCTCAGAAGCGGAATCTTTGCCTGGTTATGTAGTTTTGCCCGACCCGCACGGCGCACAGGAAGCGGGAATGCCGATGTATGCGCAAGGTTTTTTACCAGCGGTGTATCAGCCCACACATTTTCGCCCCGGCAATCGTCCAGTACTGAATTTAGATTTGCCCAAAGGCGTTACGCTCGACGAACGACGCAAAACGCTTGGGCTAATCAAGCAACTTAATCAAATGGATATGACGGCAGATGATGCCGAATTTTCGGCGCGGCTGAACAGTTATGACCTCGCTTTCAAAATGCAAACCGAAGCGCCCGCGATTTTTGATTTGTCCAACGAACCGCAAGAAACGCTTGATCTGTATGGCGTCGGCAAGCCGTTGACCGATGATTACGGCAGACGTTGTTTATTGGCGCGCAGGCTTATCGAAAAAGGCGTACGGTTTGTGTGTCCCGTTTCTGGCGGTGGTACAGGCAATCTGCAATGGGATGCACACACAGATATTGAGGAAAATCATTTGCGCATGGCGGCGCAAACCGATCAACCGATAGCGGCGTTGCTGACCGATTTAAAACGGCGCGGCTTGCTTGATTCTACGCTAGTGCTGATGGGCGGTGAATTCGGGCGCTCGCCTGAATCTGAAGGCAGTCAAGGGCGCGATCACCACAATTTGGGCTACACAATGGTGATGGCGGGTGGCGGTATCAAAGGCGGCATTGCGTATGGCGCTACAGATGAAATCGGCTTGCGGGCGGTAGAAAACCCTGTGCATCTGCGCGACGTTCACACCACGATCTTGCATCAACTTGGGCTGAATCAGGAAGCGCTCAGCTATTTGCATCAAGGCCGCGAAGAACGACTGACGGAAATGCTCGGCAACGTTATTACTGACATAATCTAAAACTAATCACTCAAATAAGAGGTCTTGTGATGTCAGAAAACAAACTAAAAAATCAAACACAAAACGCAAATGTTTCGCGTCGTAAATTTCTTGCGCAATCTACTGCCGCTGGAATTGTCACACTGGCTGCGCCTGCGATTGTGCGCGGGCAAAACCTAAACAACAAATTGAATCTAGCAATTATCGGTGCGGGCGGACGCGGCGCGGACAATCTAAAAAGCGTCGAATCTGAAAACGTTGTGGTCCTCTGCGACGTCAACGAAGACGGTATCAACAAAGCTGCTGTGCGCCATCCAAAGGCGCGCAAAATTGTAGACTTTCGCAAGGTCTACGATCATCAAAAAGAATTCGACGCCGTAGTCATTAGTACAGCGGAACATACACATGCGTTCGCCACTCTGCCTGCGTTGCAACTCGGCAAACACGTATATTGCGAAAAGCCGCTGACGCACAACATTTGGGAAGCGCGCGTGATTCGTGAAGCAGCGGCGAAAACGAAAGTCGCTACGCAAATGGGTACGCAAATTCACGCGGGCGACAATTATCGCCGCGTCGTCGAATTGATTCAGAGCGGAGCCATTGGCGCAGTCACCGAAGCGCACGTGTGGGTTGGTCGCGCGTGGGGCTGGCACGCCACCGAAGCCGAAGCAACCGCGGCCAAAGACATCGTCTTCGTGCAAAATCGTCCGACGGTGGCTGAACCTGTACCATCAAATTTGAATTGGGATTTATGGCTTGGCCCTGCGCCTGCGCGTGATTTCAATAACGTCTATTTTCCGGGGCCGAAATGGTATCGCTGGTGGGATTTTGGCAACGGCACAATGTCCGATTTAGGTAGCCACTGGATTGATCTGCCGTTCTGGGCATTGAAGCTAGATCATCCGCTCACGATTGAAGCCGCAGGGCCAAAGCCGCATCTTGAAATCGCGCCCGCCTCAATGCAGGTCAGTTACACATACGGCAAACGCGGCGATATGCCGCCCGTAAAAATCAATTGGTATCAAGGCATATACAAACCGCAAATCTGGCAAGATGCGGGAATTCCGCAATGGCAAAGCGGCGTATTATTTGTTGGCGACAAAGGAATGCTGCTGTCCGATTACGGCAAACACGCGCTGTTGCCTGAAGCAAGATTCGCAGACTTCAAACGCCCTGACCCATTCATTCCAAAATCAATCGGTCATCACGCCGAATGGATTCACGCGTGTAAAACGGGCGCGCCGACAACTTGTAATTTTGAATATGCAGGCTGGCTCACCGAAGCCAATCACCTCGGTAATGTCGCGTTTCGCGCGGGCAAGCAATTAATTTGGGATGCTAAAAATTTGCGCGCGACGAATGCGCCGGAAATTGAGCCGATGATTCACCGCAAATATCGCAAAGGCTGGAAATTAGTTTAGCGGCTGGAAAAGCCTGAGGGAGCCTGGAAAAGTGTTGAGAATTAGGTTTTTGTATTTTACTTTCCTGGACTTCTCTAAACGTCCCTAGACTACAATCTAGCGATTCGCTGCAATTTGATTTCCAGCTTTCAATGTATCAGGCGTAATTGGTTGAATTGTCAGATCGTGATGCGTGACATACGCTAACGAAATTGTTTGATTGTCTTTGACTTCAGCTTTGATCAACACCTGAAAATAGGGCGCATGTTGTTGCAAGCCATTTTTCGCGCGGCACTGCTCAAATTGTTCGTGCAATTTGTGCAATGCGTCTTTGTCCGTAACGTATTCCGCCGCCGCTAATGTTCCCCACGTTGTGTTACCGCTTAGTTGCAAAATGCGTAAATTGTCCGCCTTACCAGGCCACAGCGTAATGACAGCGTAATGTTCGCCGCCTGTGATGGCATATTCGGATTGCTCGCCTGCTCCCGGACGCAAATTCACAATTGTGCCGCTGATTCCTTGTGATTTGATCGCAAAATCGTTCGGATATTTTAATTCATCGGCGAGCGTGTGGAAGCGCATGGAAGAGAGAAAAATCAGGTTCGCGTTTTTCACTTCCTGCCAGCCAACCAGACGGCTGCGCGCAATTTTTAATTCGCGGTCGTTGTGCCAAAAAAAACGCGATAGCGTATTCATTCCATGGGCTTCGCCGACGCCCGTGTAAACCTCAATCGGGTCAAGCGATGTTTTGAATGCTTTGCGCACGACATCCAAACGACCACCACTTACAGCATCAATTTCCTGCGGCGAATTCACCATCACATCGCGCATGTAAAAACCTTTGAATTGAAAAAATTGCGGCGTGCCATACGCCAGCAAGGTCGAAGTATCCGGCGCAAGAAATTTTTCCCATAATGGCCAATACAGTGCGTTAGATGATGCCTTGCTAACTTCGTGGTTCGTTTTTTTCCCTGACCAGTTTTGTATGGCAACGGCTGTTAGCACTCCCAACACAAATATTGCAACCAACCGCCACATTCCTGCTCCGCGTGAGAACGGCAATGATTTTGGAACCGCAATATTTTTTAGAGGAGCTGTTTCCGTTACAAGCAGATTGGCGCGGTGGGAAAATTCAGGGATGTAATGGCCCTTTGGCAGGTCAATAATAATTTCATCATTGAGACCTTCGTCTTCGTAATAACTCGCCAATTTTTTTCTGAGCATGTTGGCTTGCACTCGCACCACAGCATCCGTACGTGGATTATAGTCTGCTCCGCGCAAGAAAACCTCAACACCGATTGTGTACTCCTTTAGGTAATCTTCTTCCCCCGTCAGTTTTTTTGTGACGATATAGCGCAAAAACCGTTCCAGACTTTTCGCCTGACGAAACTGTTTACTGCTCAAAATCTGTTCCATCTGATGTTGAATCTGCACTGACGTAGCGGGCTGGTGTTGCGAATTCATCTTATACCTCAAAAACGACTTATGGTGATTCTTAACCGTTAATGCACCCATACAAACCTATCTATTTTCAATGACTCAATATAGGTTTCATAATCATCATATAAAGTCTGACCCAATTTGTGGTTGCTAGAATAACAGAAAATATACAAGCCACCTGATTCAAGGTCAAAGACGCTGGCTGTGCTGGGAATTCATCAAAAAAAATAGTTTTATTTTGGAGGACACATGATCGCTCAACTTTTACAGTTTCAGGCGAGATTATTTATGACCGCGCTGCTCATGCTGTTTGTGGTCAATTCAGTGGGGGCGCAATCGCCTCAGGGAACGATTACTGGCACTGTCACTGACACACAAGGCGCAACTGTGCCCAATGCAACTGTCACGGCACTGCGCGTGGAAACAAATCAAACCTACGCGGCGGTGAGTTCTGCTAATGGCGTCTATGCAATTCCCTCACTGCCAATTGGTCGCTATGAATTAACGGTCACCGCATCGGGCTTTTCAACCTATAAACAATCCGGCATCACATTAGAAGTCGGTCAGCGGCTACGCGCGGATGCAGCCTTACAAGTCGGCGAAGTCACCAACACGGTCGAAGTGACCTCCGAAATTTCTCGCGTACAAACTGAAGCCTCCAGCCTTGGCACAGTCATCGAGCGTAAACGGATTGAAAATTTGCCGCTCAACGGGCGCCACGTTTTCAATTTGGTTAAGTTAATTCCCGGCGTGCAACCGCGCAGCAAGGGAGCGGACGGATTCGCCGAGGTGGATAACCAAACCTTTTCGCAAATCAGTTTCAATGGCGGTTCGGTATACAGCAATCAGGTTTTTCTGGATGGCGGAACTAATACGGTTCCCGTTCACAATGAAATCAGTGTTGTGCCGATGGTGGATTCTGTTGAAGAGTTCAAAGTCCAAACCAATTCGCTGGCAGCGGAATATGGGCAAACCAGCGGCGGCGTCATCAGCGTAGTGACCCGCAGCGGGACGAATCAATATCACGGCTCGCTGTATGAATTTTTCCGTAACGATGCGCTGGACGCTCGCAACGCATTTCTGACTACGCGCGATCCGGTCACGGGGCGCATTAAACCTGTGTTGCGCTACAACCAATATGGCGGCACATTCGGCGGGCCATTACCCACACCGCGTTTTGGCGAGGGCGGCCCTGCCATTAATAGCGGCAAAGACCGCACATTTTATTTTGTTGGTTATGAGCGTTGGAATTTCCGCACTGCGAATATCAATCGCGCTACCGTGCCGACGGCGCTCGAACGAAGCGGCGATTTTTCCAACACGCGCGATGGCAATGGCAATTTGATTCGGATTTATGACCCGACAACGACGCGCGCGAATCCGAACGGCAGCGGGTTTGTCCGCGATTTATTTCCTGGCAATATTATACCGCGTTCACGTATGGATCCATTGGCGCTGAAGCTCCTGCAATATTTGCCGCTGCCAAACGTCGCGCCAAATAATGCTTTCACAAATGCGAATAATTATCTTTCGCTCGTTGGATTCCCGATTGATCAGGGACAATTTTCACTTCGCATAGATCACAATTTCAGCGACAAAGACAAAATTTTTGGACGCTACACCGGAACGAAAAACACGCGGATGAATCGTGCGTGGGGCAATGGCATTGCGGACACGGATGCGCGCGACGATCAACGCAACAATCACAACATGATCATCAGCCAAACGCATGTGTTTTCGTCATCGCTTATTAACGAGCTGCGCGTGAACGGAACACGCCAATATCTGGTTTTCCAACATCCGAGCTTTGATCAAAACTGGCCGGGGCAACTTGGCTTTCCTTCAATTTTTGCACAAGACGCATTTCCCCCCATTGTGATTGATGGCGTATTGGCGTTTGGTTCGGGACGTGGAGGATTTGCCGGAGGGCATCGCCGCCACCACACGGTACAAGTTGCCGATAGCATCACCTGGACGAAGGGACGTCACGTCTTCAAATTTGGTACGGATCAACGCTGGAACCAATTGAATTTCGTCAACCGTTTGAATCCTTCGGGCAATTTTACTTTTGGTGCGGCTTTGACTAACAACCCGCAAGTTCCCGCAGGCACAGGCGTTGGCTTCGCTACGTTTTTAACTGGCTCTGTTTCCGGCGGCAGCCAATCCGTGCGCCCCTTCTTTTCCTTCCATTCGTGGTCAAATGGAAGTTACATTCAAGATGACTTCAAACTGACACGCCGCTTCACGCTCAATCTTGGCTTGCGCTACGACCTGGCTTCGGGGCCCATTGAACGGTGGAATCGCAGTTCTAATTTCGATCCGTTCGTGGCGAACCCACTGACCAACACGCCAGGTGCATTGTTGTATGCAGGTGTGACGAAACCACGTGAGTTTACTATTCCACCGAAGGCGAATTTCGGCCCACGTATCGGATTTGCCTGGGATGTCCGTGGCGATGGTAAGACTGCTGTTCGCGCAGGCTATGGCCTGATTTTCAGTGCGATTGAAAGTGGCGATACCGCAGGCGATACCTCGAATTCATTGGGATTCAGCATTGATAATCCCTTCGTAGCGGCAGGCGGCGCACCGATTCCAGCCTTCCAGCTTTCTACAGGGCCTGCTTCGCTGCCAATCCCGCTCGGCGTTGCGGGCGGGCCTTCTGCCTTTCGCGGTCAAAACGTACGCTTTCAGGAATTGAAACCACCAACACCTTATGTGCAGCAATGGAATCTAACCTTGCAACACGAATTGCCCGGTAAAATCGCTGTACAAGCAACATATGCAGGCAATCGCGGCGTACATTTATTTGGCGGCAATTATGATTTGAATCAGCTTGATCCTAAATATTTTTCGCTTGGCTTAACATTGCAGGATCAAGTTCCGAATCCTTATTTCGGGCAAATCGCTACAGGCGCATTATCAGGCCGGACAATTTCGCGCAGTCAATCGCTGCGTCCCTTTCCTGATTATTTGAGCGTTAGCCTGTTAGCAAATCACGGTGCGTCCAGCACATACCATTCGCTGCAAATGACGGGGGAGCGTCGCTTCAACAATGGCCTAAGCATGTTGGTTTCTTACACCAAAGCCAAGCAGATCAGCGATTCGTTTTCGATTGCTGGCGGTGGCGGTGGCGCAGGCGACTTTCGCATCGGTCGCCTGAATCGGCGACAGGATCGCGCAATTGACGAAAGTGATATTGCGCAGCGTATCGTTGTGAGCGCCGTTTATGAATTGCCATTTGGTAAAGGTAAGCGTTTCTTGCAACAAGGCATCGGCAATCACGTGCTTGGTGGCTGGCAATCAAATGCGATTGTCACGTGGCAAACAGGTACGCCGTTGGTTGTACGTGGAGCTAATAATTTTACAGGTATCAACTGGCCGGACATGGTTTGCGATCCAACTTTATCTGCTTCTGAACGGACAGCCGACAAATGGTTCAAAACTGAATGCTTCCGCAATCCCGCAAATTTTGTAATTGGAAATGTGCCGCGCACGTTGCCAAAGACGCGCGGACCGGGTTACGACGATGTTTCATTATCAGTATTTCGTAACTTGAAAATTACCGAACGAATCAATCTGGAATTTCGCGGCGAAGCATTCAATGCTTTCAATCGGGTGATTTACAATGACCCGAACACGAGCTTTACCCCGAATGCTGCGGGTGTGAATTCCAATGCGAACTTCGGTAAGATCACCAGTTCCTTGCCAGCACGACGAATTCAATTTGGCTTGCGGCTGGCGTTCTGATTTGATTTAGCGAAAACCTGATCCACCGCAGAAACGCAGAGGACGCAGAATAATCCGACTGGGGACACACTAGACGGGGATATCGTTAGCGGATTGCCTGGCAGTCCCCTCGTCCTGCTTCTCGCTCCGCTCTCTGCGCCTCTGCGGTAAAAAATATCTTGGGTTCACACATGCGACTATTTTTTCTTGCTCTTTTCTTTCTAATCTTCAGTATTCCCGCGACAGCACAAACGAGAACTTATGACCTCGTTGTTTACGGTGGCACGGCGGGCGGCGTAATGACCGCAGTTGCAGCCGCACGCGAAGGCTTAACTGTAGCCTTGCTCGAACCAACCAAACATCTCGGCGGAATGGTCACAGGCGGATTGAGCCGCACCGACTTTGGCAAGAAAGAAGTCATCGGCGCGATTTCCTTGGAGTTCTATCAACGTGCAGGCAAGAAATACGGGCGCGACATTGAATGGATGCCCGAACCGCGCGTCGCTGAAGCCGTCCTCAACGAAATGATTGTCGAAGCAAAAACGATTACCGTGATGCTCAATCATCGCCTGAAAGAAAAAGGCGGCGTCAAAAAACAAGGCACGCGCATCACCGAAATCACGCTGGAAAACGGCGTGCGCTTTACAGGTACAATTTTTGCTGATGCGACTTACGAAGGCGATTTGCTGGCGCAGGCCAAAGTCGAATTCACATGGGGACGCGAATCGTCCGCGCAATACGGCGAATCGCTCGCAGGCGTGCGTCCCAAAGATCGCAATCATCAATTCGATTTTGCAGTGTCAGCCTATGACGAAAACAAAAAGCTCTTGCCCGAAATTCAAAAAGAACCACGCGGCGAAATCGGCGCGGGCGACCGCAAAGTACAAGCGTATAATTTCCGCATGATTTTGACGGACGATCCGGCCAATCGCATCACGTTCGTTAAGCCTGTCAGTTACGACCCGAAACGCTTTGAATTGGCGGCGCGCTGGTTGAATGGCTTTGTAAAAGACAAAGGCCGCGCTCCGCATATGAACGAAATCCTGTTGCCCGCGCAAGTCGCAGGCAAACAGAAATGGGATTTCAATAATCGCGGCGCGTTCTCGACCGATTACATCGGCAAAAGCTGGGACTATCCGAACGCGAGCTACAAACGCCGCGCTGAAATTTGGCAGGATCACAAACGCTACACCGCAGAGCTGTTTTACTTTCTCACGACTGACCCGCGCGTACCCAAAGAAACCCAGACGGAAGTCGCGCAATTCGGCATTGCCAAGGACGAATTCACCGACAATGACAACTGGCCTTATCAGCTTTACGTGCGTGAAGCGCGTCGTCTGGTGGGAGGCTTCGTCGTCACCCAAAAAGACATTCAAACTGAACTGACGAAGCCTGATGTGATTGCGATGGGGTCTTACAACAGCGATTCGCATAATGTACAACGCTACGTCTCGCCCGAAGGCTACGCCCAAAACGAAGGCAATATGGAAGTCGCCGTCACGCCGTATCAAATCCCGTATCGCATCTTGCTACCCAAACAAACACAAGCCACCAATTTGCTTGTCCCCGTCTGTTTTTCGGCAAGCCACGTGACCTATTCGACGCTGCGCATGGAGCCGCAATATATGATGATCGGGCAAGCCGCAGGCATTGCCGCAAAAATGGCGATTGAAAATAAAGTCGCTGTACAAGCCATCAACACGCAGCAGTTAAGCAACAAACTAAAAAGCCTCGGCGCAGTGTTTGAGTGGAAGAAACCCGAAACAAAATAAAATCAAATCATTTTCCTGCCCCTATTTTCCTGTCAGCTAAATTTCATGACCGACAGGAAAATGGCAGGCAGGAAAATAACTTTTTAAAGCTCAAGGATGAATAATTATGACGCGGATTTTGTTGGCCTTTGTATTGCTCAGCGTGAGTGTGTTCGCGCAAACGAAACAGTATGATCTGGTGATTTATGGCGGAACCGCTGCCGCTGTGACTGCCGCTGTACAAGCGAAACAAATGGGCAAAACTGTCCTCATCGTGTCGCCTGACACACACCTTGGCGGACTGTCGAGCGGCGGATTAGGTTTCACTGACACGGGCAATAAAGCCGTCATCGGCGGACTCGCGCGTGAATTTTATCATCGCGTGTATCAGCACTACCAAACACCCGCAGCGTGGCAGCAGGAAAAGCGCGAGCAGTTCGGCAACAAAGGACAAGGCACAGTCGCACTCGACGGCGAAAACCGCACGATGTGGATTTTTGAGCCGCACGTAGCCGAACAAGTTTTCGAGCAATTCATTGCCGAATATAAAATCCCTGTCGTTCGCAACGAATGGCTCAATCGCAAAAACGGCGTCAAAAAATCCGGCGCGCAAATCGTTTCAATCAAGATGCTCAGCGGCAAAACTTACAGCGGCAAAATGTTCATTGATGCCACCTACGAAGGCGATTTGATGGCAGCCGCAGGCATTAGCTATCACGTAGGCCGCGAGTCAAAAGATCAATACGGCGAACAATGGGCAGGCGTGCAAACAGGCGTGCTGCATCACAAACATCATTTCGACGCAGTCAAAGAACGCATCAGCCCTTATTGGATTCCGGGCGATCCTAAAAGCGGAGTCCTGCCGCGCATTTCAACTGCGCCGCCCGGTGAATACGGTGCGGCAGATAAAAAACTGCAAGCGTATTGTTTTCGTTTATGCCTGACCGATTACGCTGAAAATCGTGTGCCGTTTCCCAAACCTGTGGGCTACAACGCGAAGCAATATGAATTGATGCTGCGGATTTTCAATGCAGGCTGGCGCGAGACATTCCAGAAATTTGACCGCATCCCCAATCGCAAAACCGACACCAACAATCACGGCCCGTTCAGCAGCGACAATATCGGGATGAATTACGATTATCCCGAAGCCAGTTACGAACGCCGCCGCGCCATTATCAAAGAGCACGAGCAATACCAAAAAGGCATGCTTTGGTTTATGGCGAACGATCCGCGGATGCCCGCTGATGTGCGCGAAGCTGTCAGCCAATGGGGCTTAGCCAAAGATGAATTCAAAGACAACGGCAACTGGCCGCATCAAATCTACGTCCGCGAAGCCCGTCGCATGATAGGCGCATACGTGATGACCGAAAACGAATTGCTGAAAAAACGCCCGACGCCAGATTCCGTAGGCATGGGGTCATACGGCATGGATTCGCATAATATTCAGCGCTACATAATCGGCACAGGCAAAGACGCATATGTACAAAACGAGGGCGACATCGGCGCATCAACGAACGGGCCATATCAAATCGCATATGGTTCGCTCGTGCCGAAAAAAGGGCAGGCGGATAATTTGCTCGTCCCCGTAGCGATGTCGAGTTCGCACATTGCCTACGGCAGCATTCGGATGGAACCCGTATTTATGATTTTGGGCCAATCAGCGGCAACCGCAGCAGTGATGGCAATAGATAACAAGATGGCTGTGCAAGATGTGCCGTATGCAAAATTGCACGAGCGCTTATTCCAGGATAAGCAAGTGCTTGAATACAGCGGCAAATAAATCCATGTACAAATTGCTTGCCATTCTGCTTTGCGGTGTACTTTCTGGTTGCAAGAGTAAATCAGCAACAGAGCGGAAATCACTTGCCCGTTATGCTCACACGACGCTCACACCGGGCATAGGACCCGGCGATCTTCAGCTCAATCAAACTACCTTGAGTGGACAGTGCGCAGGGAACGCCAAATGTGCTAGCGGGCGATGATACAGCAATTGAAATAATTTATTTGAATGGTGAGCTATCATTATTGTTTCTTGTAATCGGTGATTGCCAACGCCAAGGCAGTGTTCCGAATGGTCGTTTAAATGACCTCAAACCGTTTTTAGAGAAATATCCTGCTTGCAATGAAATCAAACTCATCAGTTTGTCGGTGTTTGCCAGAGCTAATAAAAAAGAGGAATGATTCTATCAAGGGAGTACTTCGCGCGGTATGCAACTCTGGATGCCGTTTTCAGAAGCGTTGCAACATGACAAACCGGTCAATAACGCGGGTAAGCTTGTGACAGGCGAGAGCGAAGCGAATCCACCGCTTGAACGCTGGGAACTCCCCGATGGAAGTTATTTCTATTTCCCGACGGGAGCAGGCCCAACCGCTGATGAAATCATGTCAGGAGCGCCTTTGTCACCGGAACGATTGCGTGAAATCGAAGTCTCAGCGAAAGAAGCCGCCAAAGATCGAATGATCAAACGCATGACCTTCTTCCTACCTAAAGAATAAAGCTGGCGTTTGTGTTCGTAAGATGTCAGATTTACACTCCTCTTGTTTGCAGACTTACCAAGTGATTACACGAATTGAATTTCAAACAAACGAATATGGCAAAAAATACCTATGATGTACTGATTGTTGGCTCCGGCGCTTCAGGCGGAATGGCGGCACACACGCTTACGCAAAAAGGCGTGAAATGTTTGTTGCTGGAAGCGGGGCCGCTTGTTGATTTCAATCGGCAGCGCGGGACGAAGTACGTCTATGAATTGCCGTATCGTGGTTTGGGCAAGCCGGGCAAATTGCCCTTGATTTATCAGGCGAATGAATTCAACGCAAATCAATGGGTGGACGAAGCAAAAGTGCCTTATACGTTCGATCCGAAAAAGCCATATAGCTGGGCGCGCGTGCGGATGATCGGAGGCAAATCAAATTTCTGGGCGCGCATGTCATATCGCTTGAGCGATTTTGAATTCAAAGCCAAAGATCACGATGGGTTTGGCGAGAATTGGCCGATCAGCTACGCCGACATTGCACCATTTTATGATCGCGTAGAGCCAATTTTTCACGTCAGCGGACGCAAAGAAGGGCTGCCGCAATTGCCTGATGGTTTTTTTGAGGAAGATGATTCGCCCGATGGTGAAGCACTGACACGCATTTCAAATGCTGCGAAAAAATACGGCTCTGTCGTAACAAAAATTCGTCGTTCGCAAGGCGATGGGCAGCTCGCCAGTTCGTTTAATTTATTGCTGCCTGCGGCGCACGCTACGGGCAATTTGACGATTGTTCCCAATGCTGTCGTGCGCGCGATCACAGTAGACAAACAAACGGGCAAAGCAAATGGCGTAAGTTTTTTTGAGCGCCAATCAGGACGCGAAATGCATGCACAAGCAAAAGTCGTAGTCCTTGGCGCTTCGTGTTTAGAAAGCACACGCATTTTGCTGAATTCGAGCATCGCCAATTCCAGCGGTGTGCTGGGGCATTATTGGCATGATCAATTTTATATTCCTAATGGCGTAGTCGGCATCATGCCTGAAGCACGTAATGGCAAAGCGCCGAAAAATTTGCTTGGTAGTGGTGGCGTGATTCCGCGTTTTCGGAATGTAAAAATGCGCGAGAAAAATTTTCTGCGCGGATATGCCTGCGATGTGAATCCAGGTCTTTCGCCAGACGCGAAATATTTTCCGACGTGGGGCGCTGAATTAGAAAAGCAAGTCGAAAGTCATCGCGGCGCAGGGATTGGCACTACCATCATGGGCGAGACGCTACCGCGCTTTGAAAATCACGTCCGGCTTGATCCCAAAGTCACGGACGCGTGGGGCATTCCGGTTTTAAATTTTCATTGTCAATACACGGACAATGAACACAACATGGCGAAAGACGCTGTGAATACGATCAGCGAAATATTTAACGCAAGTGGCTTTGAAGTGCTACACCAAAATGAAGTCATGAATCGCGTAGGCCGCAGCATGCACGAACTCGGCACGTGTCGCATGGGCAACGATCCGAAAACTTCGGTGCTGAACAAATGGAATCAGAGCCACGACATCAAAAATTTATTCGTGATGGATGGCAGCAGTTTTGTCACAGGCGGCGCACAAAACCCTACGCTGACAATACTGGCACTCACAATGCGCGCATCGGAATACCTGGCAGAGCAGTTGCGCAAAGGCGAGTTGTAAAACAAAAGTGCTACAAGTGCCGCTTGAAAGCCACTAGCATTAAGTTAAGATCGTATTGTTGGCGTACTATAGCCAACAATACGATCTTAACTTAGACTAAACTTGCAAGTAGTTGCACCTTAACCGCGCTCGCACAAAGCAACCATACAAAAATCCGCAACCAGCAATCTGAGTAGTGCGTCTACCTTTTACACCGCTCGTACACACAAGAGACAACCTGATGAATGAACTTTCACAAACTGAAGCTGGAATAAAGCTGTCAACGACTGCTGGTCGCAGTTCGCGCGTGCGTTATCGAGTTCTCGCACTCGCGGTTGCACTTGCTGGAATCACATATCTTGATCGCGTCTGCATTTCGCTGACTGCGCCTGCGATGATGCATGATCTAGGATTGAGTAAAGTGGAAATGAGCCTTGTGTTCAGTGCGTTCACATTGGCGTATGGGCTGTTTGAGATTCCTACAGGTTGGTGGGGCGACCGCATTGGGACGCGGCGCGTGCTGACACGCATCGTTATTTGGTGGTCAAGCTTCACGATGTTTACTGCCGGAGCGTTCAATTACGTTTCACTGCTTTTGATCCGCTTTCTGTTTGGCGTAGGCGAAGCAGGTGCGTGGCCAAACGCCGCCAAAACATTTTCGCGTTGGTTTCCAGTCACAGAACGTGGCACGGCGCAAGGCATCTTCTTTATGGGCGCGCATCTGGCGGGTGGACTGACGCCGTTACTCGTAACAGCGATGCTGACGCACATGCCGTGGCGCAGCGTATTCATTGTTTTTGGTGCAGTTGGATTCGTGTGGGCAACCGTTTGGTACTGGTGGTTCCGCGATGATCCTGAGCAACACAAATCTGTTTCCGCCACGGAGCTTGCTCACATTCAGCAGGGACGCGGTAAAGCTGTGTCACATCATTTGAGCGCGGCGGCGTGGAAAAGGATTTTGACAAATCGCAGCTTGCTCGCGCTGTGTCTGGCTTATTTCACACAAACGTATGGGTTTTATTTTTTCATTACGTGGATGCCGACGTATTTAGAAAATGCACGCGGGTTCACTTCGACAATGCTGGGCGTGATGGCGGGGTTGCCGTTAGTGCTGAGCGCGGCGGCAGATTTATTGGGCGGAATGACGACAGACTGGGCTACGAAACGATTCGGCTTGCGCGTGGGGCGTTGTGGTGTAGGCGCAGTGTGTTATCTATTCGCCAGCGTGTTGTTGATTACAGGCACTGCGACGCAACACAATATTACAGCGGTCGTGCTGATTTCGCTGGCGCTCGCTTCGTCCAATTTTTTGCTGGGCGCAAGTTGGAGTGCTTGCACAGACATCGCAGGCGATCACGCGGGAACCATCAGCGCGTGCATGAACACAGCCGGACAAATCGGCGGATTCCTCAGCCCGATTGTGGCGGCATTGTTCGTCGAAAAGTACGGAAGCTGGGCTGCGCCATTGTATCTATGCGGAGTGCTGTATTTTTTTGGTGCGTTATGTTGGTGGCTAGTTGATCCACGCAAACCCATTGATTTATCGCACGAATAGAGCTTTCCTTTTGTTTATGCCAAAATTCCTTTTAATACCTTGCCTTCGTCGGTTGGGCCAATTAAGCGATTGTTCAGCCCTTGATATGCATAGCTGAATCGATAGGGATCAAGCCCCAGTACGTGCTGAATCGTTGCTTGCAAGTCACGAATGCTGACTGGGTTTTCTGTCGAGAAGTAACCGAACTCATCGGTTTGCCCATAGGCCAGCCCCGCTTTAATACCGCCACCTGCCAACCACATCGTGTAAGCATTCGTGTGATGATCGCGTCCGATGTAGCCCTTTTTTAATTCTGTGCGCACGTTATTTTGCATCATTGGCGTGCGCCCGAATTCTCCGCCCCAGACAACCAGCGTTTCATCTAACAAACCGCGTTGTTCGAGGTCAGTCAGCAAGCCCGCAATCGCGCGATCAATTTGCTGCGTTTTGATCGGCAACGTTTCATCAATACTTTCGCCTAGCGAAGAGCCGTGATGATCCCAACCCCAATCATAAAGCTGCACAAAGCGCACACCGTTTTCAATCAGACGCCGCGCCAGCAAACAATTATTCGCAAACGTAGGGTCATTGCCTTTGTACGTAATGCGCGGATCGTCTGCGCTTTCGGCGGGCGAAACATAACCGGGCTTCGCGCCATACAAATCAAGAATGTGTTGTGGCTCTTTGGAAATGTTCATCACTTCAGGCACAGAAGTTTGCATGCGATACGCGAGTTCATATTGCGCGATGCGCGTGAGCGTTTCGGTGTCGCCGCTGCGCTGATATTCGGCTTGGTTCATTTTGGCGAGCGCATCCAACGTGCGCCGACGAAGCCCGCGATCAAGTCCGGCGGGATTGCTCAAATACAATACGGGATCGCCCGTCGTGCGACATTGCACGCCTTGATACACGCTCGGTAAAAAACCTGAGCCCCACAATGATTTTCCGCCATCAGGAGTTTTGCCGCCAGAAAGCAAAACTACAAAACCGGGCAGATTTTCATTCACGCTGCCGAGTCCGTAAGTCACCCACGCACCTATGGCAGGATTGCCCAAACGCGGCGAACCTGTTTGCACAAAAAGCTGCGCCGGCGCGTGATTGAATTGATCTGTGTTCACGGTGCGAATGATGCAGGTTTTGTCTACGACTTTGGCAAAATGCGGGAGCAATTCGCTGACCCATTGACCGCTTTGTCCGTGCTGCGCAAATTTGAATTGTCCCGCCAAAATTTTCGGCACACCTTTAATGAAGGCGAAACGTTTGCCCGCTAAAAACGAAGCGGGTGCGTCTTTCATATGTAGCTTTTGCAGCTCTGGCTTGTGCTCAAATAATTCAAGCTGCGAAGGCGAACCCGCCATGTGCAGATAAATAACGCGCTTCGCTTTCGGTGCAATCATAGGGGCTTTCGGCGTGAGCGGATTAGTGGATTGCGGATTGCGGATTGCGGATTGCGGATGGGCAGAAATTTCGCGCGCAAGCAGTGATTGCAAGGCAATTGCGCCGAGGCTTAGGCTGCCAAATTTGAAAAAATGTCGCCGTGTGATTTCGCGCGTGCTGACAATTGCAGGAGAAAGTTCGTCATTATTCATAAGTTAATTTCGAGTGAGAAATTCATCCAAGTTCAGAATCGCATTTGCCGTAACAATCCACGCAGCAAATTCAGCTTTGCTAAACCCATTCGGTACACTTGCGCGCGCAGCCTTGAGCAAGGCATCCGCTTTTTCCGGCGCAGCTTGAAATTCTTTTTGTGCATCCTTTTGTAAGTAGAGTAAAGGCACGATTTCGCCTGTTCGCAAAGGCCGAATCAATGCCAATCGCAGCCCTCGCGTAACACGGTGACTAGGAAGGGCTGTGACCATCCGTCGCGCTAAGCCTGCAGCAGCTTCCAAATAAACGGGATCATTCAACGTCACGAGCGCTTGCAACGGCGTGTTCGTGCGAATGCGGCGAATTTGGCAAATTTCTCCGCTGCCGCCGTCAAACGTAACCATCGTGGGATAGGGCGTAGTCCGTTTCAGATATGTGTACAAGCCACGTCGAAAACGATCTTCGCCCTCAGCATCTACCCAATTTTTCGTGTTGTACGTCGTACGCCAAAGTCCCGCAGGTTGTGGCGGCATCACGGGCGGGCCGCCCATTTTGGTTGAAAGCAATCCGGCGATAGATAAAGCCTGATCGCGGACGGCTTCGGCACTGAGGCGGAAACGCGCGCCGCGTGAATTGATTACATTGCGCGGATCGGCTTCGCGCAACGCGGGCGTGATTTCTGAAGCTTGTTTATAAGTCGCGCTCATCACGATTTTCTTGATGAGCTTTTTCATTGACCATCCTCCATCACGATATTCTGCCGCGAGCCAATCCAGCAATTCAGGATTGGTCGGAGCCGAACCTTGCGCGCCGAAATCTTCTTCCGTTTCGACAATGCCGATGCCGAACAGACGCGCCCAAATGCGATTTGCCCAAACACGCGGTGTGAGCGGATTGTCGCGGTTGACTAACCAGGCGGCTACGCCAAGGCGATTGCGCGGTGCGTTCGCAGGCAACTTGCCAAACGCGGAGGGAACGTTGGGCGGTACGGTTTCACCTTGCTCCAGAAAATTGCCGCGAATGTGAATTTTTGTCGTGCGCTGTTTGTCGCCAGTGAGTTCGCGCATAATCGGCAAACGCACGATATTGTCATTGAAATCTTTTTGCGCTTTGAAAGCAGCTGCAAGGTCATCGCGCAGTTTGCGAATTTCGAGCGAAACAGATGGCGGCAGCAGCATTGATGGATCGGCTTCGCTGGTCGCCAAACGAAAACTGCGCATCGTGTGCGTCTCACCAAATTGCTGTGAAATCGTCACGCGCAATTTTGTTTCCTTCGTCAATCGCAACGGTTCAGCAAAATCAAAAATGGCTGTGTGCTGTTCGTGCGCGCGGGATTTGACTGACCAGCCGGATTTTTCATCGCCATCCAGCGCCGCAACAATTGAGCCTTTTTCTCCCGCAAAATCCGCGCGCGCTTTGATTAATTTCACGGGCTGTGCTTTGTCTGCATCAATAATTTCAGCCGTTAATTCAGACAATACAAAATGCGCGTTGTTGCGTCCGACTACGAATTCGCCGCTGCTTGTTTTCTCCGGCAACGCTTCCAACCGCAAAGCTGTATGCGTGCCCGCCGCCAGTGCAAGCGTGACAACATATGTGTCTTCTGGAGGTGTCTTTCCACTCGCCGTCACACTGCCGTCTTTTTGCGCAGCCAGCGTCGCCCCGTCTTTGGAAATCGTTTCCTGCACGCTCGGAACACGCCATTTTCGCTTGTCTGTTTCGTTTTCTTTCTCAGCAATTCTTTCCTGCGCGGTCAAGTCAGCGTTGAGCTTTTCGATGAAGCTTTGCAGCCGTTTGCGCTCTTCCTGTTCTTTTGGCGAAAGCAATTCCATCGTCGGCGCATCGGTGTAAAGGTCAGCGTCTTCAGTCTGATTGAACAGCGCGAAAAAGCTATAATAATCGTTGTGCGAAATTGGATCATATTTATGCGAGTGGCATTTCGCGCAACCCATCGTCAGCCCCATCCAGACTTGCCCAGTAGTATCTATGCGATCTTTCACAGCAGCGATACGAAATTCTTCGTTGTCCGTGCCGCCTTCGTCATTCGTCATTGTGTTGCGATGAAATGCGGTCGCAATTAATTGCTGCTCCGTTGGTTTCGGCAACAAATCTCCGGCGAGTTGTTCTGTCGTGAATTGATCCAGCGACATATCTGCGTTGAGCGCGTTCACTACCCAATCACGATACGGCCACATAGTGCGCCCCAAATCTTTCTCATACCCTTTCGTGTCAGCATATCGCGCCAGGTCGAGCCACATTCGCGCCCAGTGTTCGCCGAACTGCGGCTTTGCCAATAACTCATCCACCATTTTTTCATACTTTGCGGGCAAAGGATTTTTTGCAAACTGATCCGCAGTTTCTGGCGTAGGCGGCAAGCCAATCAGATCAAGCCACAAACGACGCACAAGCGAATGCGACGCAGCAGCCGGGCGCAGCGCGAGATTTTTTTTCGCCAAGGCTGCGCTCACTAAAACATCAATCGGCTGTTGTTTGCTGGCATTGATTACAGGTCGCACGATAGGCTCAAACGACCAATGCAACCCCCATTGCGCGCCTTCTGTAATCCAGCGGCGAATGATTTCAATTTGTGCGGGCGTGATTTGTTTATGTGAACTTGGCGGAGGCATGACTGCGTCGGGGTCAGTGCTGGTCAGACGCGAGAGAATCAAACTTTTTTCGGGTTGATTTGGCGCAATAGCAAATCCGCTGCGGCGCTTGGCTTTTGCATCTGCTTCAGTGTCCAAGCGTAAGCCCGCTTTGCGATTTTTCTCATCCGGGCCGTGACACGAAAAACAATTCGTGGACAGGATTGGTAATATATCCCGTCCATAACGTATTGGTTCAATTGCTGCCGCAACAGGAAGAATAAAAACATACGCAACACCCAATAAAATCAGAGCTAGCAGCGCAGCTTTAATGAATCGAGTGAAAACGGCAGGATGCCGCGAATCTGCACATATTCGCATAGTGAAAGCCTCTTTTCTTGTCTAGTACTACGCTTGAACGCAACTGTATCAGCTAACACAAATTTTAGAAAAGGGCCTCCCTCATAAATCTGGCATCCGCCTTTGTTATCAGATTTGATTATGAATGCTGCAAAGTTTCCTGGAATAAAACTTGCGAACGTTTTAAGCCAATAAATTCAAGGTCAGCAAGAATGGCAACGCCGATTGCCTGAGTAACAATAAACGCAACGCCGAAAGTATTGGGCGAAAACCACCCCATGAGCAAAAGCAAAAAGCTATCCAGTGCCCACAATAAATTTCCAATGATAATTACCCATACTAAAAACGCCGCCACTTGCTTGCGCGTCGCAACATACAAAAAGAAGGCAGCAAATGGAAATGAGACCAGCCCCGCATAAAATAAAAATGAAACTGGCAGCGCCAGAATTTCGCTAAGTTTGGTGGCAAAGAGCGTCAATAAAAAGCCAGTTGTCATACCAGTTGTGGCGTCAACGAAAAGCACGCCGCGTAAAAATTTGTTGCTCCGAATTATTTGCATAGAATTTCTCCTTCTGTGAAAGTTGTTTTGTGTTTGTGCACATCATTCACGAAAATACTGGCGCAAAACAATTACCTCACAGGTAATGGAGCAAATTTATTTTGTGGTGTAGATTTTGCTTATGAATGCAATTGCACCAACACAAATTGGCACGATGTTGCGCGAATGGCGCGGGCGCAGAAGGCTGAGTCAACTTAATCTCGCACTCGACGCAGAAATTTCGCCCAGGCATTTAAGTTTCGTCGAAACTGGGCGCGCGAAACCGAGCCGCGAAATGATTTTGCTGTTGGCGGAACAGCTTGCGATTCCCTTACGTGAACGCAATGAACTTTTGACGGCAGCAGGTTTCGCCGCTGTTTTTCCTGAACGCTTGCTCAATGACGAAGCTTTACAATCCGCACGGCAAACGATTGATTTAATTTTACAGGGACACGAGCCGAATCCGGCGCTCGCAGTAGATCGGCATTGGAATGTGATTACCGCCAATCGTGGGATAGAGTTTTTATTACAAGGCGTGTCAGCAGCGCAATTGCAACCGCCTATCAATGTGTTGCGCTTGAGCCTGCATCCTGACGGGCTTGCACCACAAATCGCCAATTTAGCGGAAATACGCGTCCATTTATTGGAACGATTACGCCGCCAAATTGAATTGACGGCGGATGCAGTGTTACTGACGCTGGAACAGGAATTGAAAAATTACCCGATGTCTAAAAACAATGTCTTGAGCAGCCAAATTGATACGACCCAAATTGCGGTTCCGTTACGATTGCGCAAGGCTGACGCGGAGCTTTCGTTCATCAGCACCACTACTGTTTTCGGAACACCGATTGATATTACGTTAGCTGAAATTGCGATTGAATCTTTTTTCCCCGCCAATCAATTTACAGCGCAATGGCTAAAGAAATTTGTGTAATTAACGCAGGCGTTACCTTATCAACGGATTGATTGCGCCTTCATGTTCGAGCAGCCAGCGTTTGCGTTCAAGACCGCCTGCATAGCCTGTCAGCGTACCGTTCGCGCCGATTACACGATGACACGGAACAACGATGCCAATCGGGTTTGCGCCATTGGTCATGCCTACAGCGCGAACAGCGGCAGGACGATTGATTTGTTTGGCGAGTTCGCCGTATGTACGCGTTTGACCAACAGGAATTGTGCGCAGCGCAGCCCATACGTCGCGCTGAAATTCCGTTCCGTTTGTTTGCACCGCAACGCAGTCGAGCGCGGCAAGATCGCCAGCAAAATACTCTTTCAGCGGATCACGCAAACTCGCCGGCGCAGCCGCTTCGTGCAATTTATACCCGCCGTAATGCTGACGCAAAAGTTTCGACATTCGCGTTTCGTAATCGCTGAAATCCAGCGCCCGCAAATTTTGTCCTTCCCATACCAGCAATACTGTGCCGAGGGGCGATTCCATTCGATCAAAATTTAGATTCATAACGACTCCTTTGTCCAAAGATGCATCACGGCATAAGCGCGCCAGGGTTGCCACGCTTCGCCAATAGCTAAAATTTGTTTCGGATTTTTTTCGCCGAGCGCTTTCATCACGCCTAAATCAGTATGCGGAAAAGCGTCAGGCCAAGTTAACGCACGCATAGCGATGTATTGCGCAGTCCATTCGCCGATGCCTGCAATAGTTTTGAGTTTTTTAATTGTTGCCAGCACATCTACGCCGGGTGTTAAGGTGAATTCGCCATATGCGAGCGCCTTTGCCAAGTCAAGAATTGTTTGTGCGCGTTTCGGTAAAATACCGAGTTGCGAAAGATCGGTAACACTACACTCTACCATTTTTTCGGGCGCTGGAAACACTGTCGTCAGCCTAGTAAAAGGCGAGCCCAACGCAGTGCCAAACGCAGCGGCGAAGCGTTCTGCCAATGTACGCGCGGCACTAACACTGATCTGTTGTCCCAGCACTGCACGCACAGCTAACTCAAATCCATCCCACGCGCCTGGCACACGTAAGCCTGCCGTTTTATCAATTGCATTTTGCAACAACGGATCACGCCGCAAATGTTCGTTAATCTGCAATGGATCAGCACTGAGATCAAAAATGCGCCGCGCGCGTTCGACGATTTGCATCGCGTTTTCATAACTGTGTAACCATACGCGTAAAAGCAAATGCGATTCGTCAGGAACGTGCTGCAATTCGAGGACGCCAGACTGATTGTTGACATTGATTGTGCGACGATAAAAATTGCCTTCGATTTGCTCTACGCCGGGGATCGTGCGGCCCGCCAAAAAGCCACTCATCGCGTTCCAGTCCAGCGGCGGGCGATAAGGCAACCGTAATAACAATGCGCCGTTTGCGCGTTCTTGATTGCGTTTCACGGTAGTTTTCAAACCCAAACGATTACGAATTTCTGTCGGCGATTGTCCGAAGGCGGAACGCACCGCAAGGTTGAATTGGCGAATACTGCCAAAGCCTGCAGCAAAAGCAATTTCAGTGATCGGTAAATCAGTTTCTTCAATCAATCGCGCGGCAAAATGTACACGGCGCGCTGCAGCCATCGCTACGGGAGAAACGCCAAGATGTTCAGCAAATAAACGCCGCAAGTGACGTGTGCCGATGCCAAGTTTATCGGCAAAATCTTCGAGGCTGATTTCGTCCAACGTGCCTTCAGAAATTAAGCGCATCGCCCGCGAGACAATTGCAGAGCTGCCCAGCCACGCGGGCGTGCCAGGAGCAGATTCAGGGCGACAACGGCGGCACGGACGAAAGCCTGCGGCTTCGGCGGCAGCAGCGCACGCAAACCATTGCACATTTTCAAAACGCGGCGGCGACACGCGGCAAACGGGGCGGCAATAAATTCCTGTTGTAGTCACTCCGCCAAAAAATTTCCCGTCAAATCGAGCATCGTGGCTCAGCATCGCTTGATAACAAGTAGTAGCGTTTAATTCCATAACATCCTCACTGCTTGATTTATAGAATATCATTGCAGGCTACGCTGGCAATTTTCGGACATTGTCGTAAAGTGAGAAATAGGCTGAAAAAAATAGCCGCAAAGCAACGCAAGATACGCAAAAAATTTTAGGGTATGCAGTACAAGCGTTCTTACTAAACTGAAAACGCTTTATGAAATTTGGTAACGTTTGATTTTTTCGTTGAGTGTAGTCGGCAACAATCCTAACAATGCGGCAGCTTTTTTCTGGCTGCCAGCGGCAAGCTGTAATGAACGGCGAATTAGCGCAACTTCGTATTGCTGGATTTCTTCGTAAAAATTGATACCAGCACGTAAATCTAAATTATTGGTGGCTTCGAGTGCTTTTACTAATTGATGATAGAGCGTGTTTGGCTGGTTTTCTGATTGCTGAATTTTGTATTGATTTGATTGCATATGCTCAATTAACTAAACGATGGGCGAGAGAAATACAACGCGGAGTGACGAGCAATGAAATTTGCGTAACAAAGATTCCATCGCTCATCACTCCGCGTTCCGCATTGTAATTGCTCGCGTACTGAAATTACTACGCAGATTGAGAAAACTTCTCTGGCGTTGCCTGCATTTTTTCGGCGCACTCATCGCAGCAAACAGTGATTTCTTTGCCTGCTACATTGACTTTGATTCCGCCATCGTTGATGTCCCAATCGCATACCGGGCATTTGTTTGTGTCCATACATTTTGCTCCTTTGAAATTAGTCTTGCGCAATAAACGCAAGGTTGATACGCATGAATGTAACAAGGCGGGAAAAATCAGGCTTCCAGAATCTTGCGCAATTTTGTTGGCGCAGCGCGGCGTACGGCAGAAGGGCTGTAACCAAATTCGCGGCGGAACGAATCAGTAAAATGGCTGTGACTGGAAAAACCTAAATCAAGCGCGAGCGCAGTTAAAGCATCTGCACCGTCCACTAATCTTTCTAACGCCTCGCGCAAACGCAATTGCAACAAATAACGATGAATCGGCGTCCCCGTGTGTTGCTGAAACATGCGTGCCAAATGAAATGGCGAAGCGCCAACCGTGCGTGCGATGTCATCCAAGGTGAAGCGTTGTTGCAAATTGGCAGCGAGAAAAGTTTTGACCGCTTCGACGCGTTCAGCATGATCGTTTTGGGTACCGGAACGTTTTTGCGGTTGCGGCAAATCATAACGCGCGAACGTTAACGCCAACACATCCGCCATCAACTGCAACGTAGTCACTTCTGCCCAAAGCGGTTCCAGCGGCGCAGTTGCGATGTTTTCCAGTCGGCACACAAGTTCACGATACCGCAAAAATATTTTGTTATCGCACGGGCCAATCACAAAAGGGAACGGATTATCAGGATGATCGTCTACCGACGGATCAAGTTCGCGCACAATGTCAGTTAGCACGCGCGGCGAAGTCGTCAACACAGTGCCGCGATCTCCGCAATCGGCGGGATGGCTGACGCGATAAACAGAATTTTTAGTAAAGAAAACAGATTGATTTACGGTAGCGATTACGCTGCGTGCGCCGAAATGCTGGCGAAACGTGCCATTGCGCATCAGGACGATTTGATTTTCGGCGCATTGCTCTTCTGACGCGGGGCCGCTCTGACAAGCGTGGCATTGATAATCCACTACGCGTGCTAATGGACTCGCGTACAACGTTTGAAAAGACAAATTGCTTGCAGAGCGTTGCGACATACAATTTCAATACCGTAAATCCATCGGGCAAATCAAGCTGGCGAATTTCGGACATAACCATTTTTTATATTCAGCTTAACTTTATAAAATCAGCCTCACGCGCCTGTTGCTTTTTTCCGCGCGGGCTTTGTGCTTAGATGATGCCGTTCTCAAAAAATTCTCAAAGGAAAATATATGAAAAACTATCTTGATCTTTCCGGCAAAGTTGCGCTTGTCACAGGCGCGAGTTCAGGCATTGGTGCCGCTACAGCAATTGCGCTCGCAACACAAGGCGCAAGTGTAGTCATCAATTACAAAAGTAACGAAACAAGCGCTAATCAGGTGCAAGCTCAAATCAGTGCGGCGGGCGGCAAAGCAATTGTGATGCAAGCCGACGTGACGAAGGCTGCGGACATCAAAATGATGATCGAACGTACGACAAATGAACTGGGCGCAATTGACATTCTCATCAACAATGCTGGTTCACTGGTCGAACGGCAGAAATTAATGGACATCACGGAAGAGCGTTGGGACGACGTGATGAATTTGAATTTGAAAAGTGTGCTGTTTTGCACGCAAGCAGTCGCGGCAGGAATGATTGAGCGCAAGTCCGGCTCAATTGTGAATTTGACTTCGATAGCCGGACGCAACGGCGGCGGCATTGGCGCAACACCTTACGCTACGGCAAAAGGCGGATTGATTACGCTGACGAAAGGCTTGGCAAAAGAATTAGCACCGCACGGCATTCGCGTGAATAGCGTCGCGCCAGGCGTGATTGATACACCGTTTCACGAAACATTTTCGACGGCGGAAATGATTAAAAACTTCATCGCGCAAATTCCAATGGGACGTTTGGGGACTTCTGAAGAAACGGCAATGGCGATTTTGTTTTTGGCGTCAGACGCGGCGAAATATATTTGCGGCGAAACGATTGAAGTCAATGGCGGGCAATTGATGCTCTAAGGATATTGCAGAGCGGCAGCAATGATTCCTGCTGCCGCTCTACAATGTTTATTTGCGCCCGGAAACTTTTACCGATTTATCCGTTCGTAAAGTAAAAATCGCACCTTTCTCAATTCGGACATCTTTCCCCGTTAGAGACAGCGTCGAACTTGCGCCGGCCTCAGCGCTGGTATTCGACGAAATAGCAATTAAGCCTGTTCCCTTGCCAGCCATGGAAGCCGTATTGCTAATCGCACCTGAAGACGAGGCAATCACGCGACCAAGCGTTTGCTCCGTCATATCTGTTGCGCTGGCAACTGTGCCGGTTGCGGTATTCGTCACGGTTCCGACCGTACTGCCAACCGTATTTGTAACGCCGCCCAGCAGGCTGCCGCCCGACGCGCGTGTTTGCGAATGTGCGGAGCCGCTGCTTTGCGTCATCACACTTAAATCATCCGAACTGACTTCATTTCGCAGGGCAACTTGTGTGACTTGTTCTAACGTAGCTGAAAAAGGCACGGTCAAATCTTTATTGCGAATTTCATCAAACGTTAGTTTCATTTGTGACGTGCCGCGTTTGCCTTCGGCTTTTGTCACTTCAGCAATGCGTCCGACCAGCAATGTGCCTTTGTTGACTACGCGCTTGCCGCCGACCATAACAGGCTTGACAGTGCGCAATTTGAATTCATCGCCGGGTTTGGCTTTTTTGGCATCTAACTGCGTCAATAATTCAGCGCTCATTTGTATTCCTGCCGTAAGCATTGCTGCATCAGATGCCCCGCGAGCCTGCGCGCTGCTTTGCGCATTCTCTTTTGCTGTAGCTTGGGTTTGCGCCTGAACAAAGGTAGACATCAGTAAAATGCCTGAAAATAAGACTGTTGCGTTCTTCATAACGATAGATTCCTTCCTAATGTAGTGTAATGTTATGAGGCTACCAGAGTAATTTGTGAGGCCTCATTTTTAGAGGGGCAATTTCAGCTCATATACGTCTGCTAAAATTGAATCGGATTCATTAATAGAGATAATTTAGCAAATAGTTTTTAGCGAAGAGAGGTAAATTTTCACAACTATCACATAATGCTTAATCAACGTGAACTGAAATGAGCGTGCGTTCGTATATTTTGTTTGAGCATGCTGATTTATCGAGGTACAAAATGAATTGTCCAAATTGCGAAACGCAAACGTCGCGCACTCAAAAGTTTTGCCGCTCTTGCGGGGCAAATTTACAGGCTATCACTAAGCCCCTCGCTGAACCTGCTATTGCACATACACCAGAAAAAACGTCAGTCGGTTCGGGAAACTGGAAAAGGATGCTACCAGTTTGGGGGTTCATCATCATGTTTTTAGGCTTGATGCTTAGCGTTACCAGTTCAATGCTAAAATTGGATAAAGTAGTTGTGATGAGTGGAGCCTTAACAACATTATTGGGCATGTTCCTTATCAGCTTCCCTGCTGTTTTTGCGTTGGCGCGTCTGCCGAAACGTGCCTCGCCGCCAAAGCAATTCTCACCATCACAAACAGACAATGCCTTGCCGCCCAAAAATGAGACCCATTATGTGCCAAGCATTACTGAAAGAACGACAAATTTATTGCCCCATCCCATCACGACACCCCAACAACGAAAAAGCGGCGAGCTAAACGCTTAGCGAATAAAGGTAGCGCAAACTGTTTGGATGCGTTGCTCCTGGAAATTTCTCCTGACAAAAACCCCGCAAGTTGACAGTTTGCGCTTCAGTTTTTGCAGGTGGGCTTAGGTGTTAAGTTTAGTCAGACGAACTGGTAAATCGGCGAGCACGTATGTGCCGCGCGCTGGCGAATTGGCGAAACCTTCGGCAACGAGCGCACGATTGCCGAGTCCAACTTCGGGACGCGACAAGCCGAGAATTTTTGCAAGCTCGCCCGGCAATGTCATGCCTGCATTCGTTAAAAAATGACGCGCAATTTCGTGCACGGCGGTAGGACGATCCATTTTGGTGTTGAGTTGCGGCGCAAAGCGAATTTCTGCCAACGTCCAGATATAAGTAAATTTTGGCTCGTAGACGACTTCGCTGGGAATGACAATCATCGCCGCCTGCAATTCGTCCAAGGCCTGGCTGAAAATTTTGCGATCTGTGATACCGGTATCTTTGCGCAAATCAATACTCGCGGATTCGTACTCTTTGCGCAAAATTTTTAGAATAGCTTGCGCGGCGGAGCTAAGTTCTTTTTTCTCTGCGCTTTTTTTGACGCCCCAAATAGCTGCAAAAAAAGGCACCATTTCCGGCGACAAAAACATCGCACGACCGCGCGCTAATTTGCCGTAATACATTTTGCCACGCCCGATGATTTCGTCTTTTAGCACCCAGGTTAGTGAAGTTTCGGGGTCTTTTTGGACGTTGCGCGGCGCGGTCACATCGCGTCTACCACACACGGCGACATACAGCGAAGGGCCAGGTTTGCGAGCATCTGTCAGGGAATTTGAAAAACCGACGCGGTTAATAAAGGCTTCGGCTTGTGGCGCGGTTTCAACGCGTTGTGTTAATTCGCGCTGCCAAGTGTAATCACGATAAGCTTCGATTTCCGGTGGTAACATACACGCGGCGCTTATATTTTGGCGGGAGGGGAATAAACCGAGACAAGCAATGAATAAATGTAATATTTCCCATCAACCTGTCCCGGCACCAAAGCGTAAGTATAGGTTTTATCGTTCGCACGATATTTCCACCATTTAAAAAGCGAACTGGGCGGAGTGTTTGTGACTTCAACAACTTTTTGTGGGGATTCGTAAATTTCTTTAGCGAGTTCGGCAATTTCCACGCCTGTGGCGCGGGAGGACATCGCTTTTGCTAACAATTGGTCGTAATGTTGTTTACGTGACGCGGCGACTTGTGCGCGCCGTTCCAATTCGGCATTTTTCTTTTGTAATTCTTCGTTCGTTTTTTTAAGGTTATCTTCTAACTGAGCCACTTTCGTGCGCGAATCTGTAACCTCTATCCGATTTGATGCGTACAGGTAAAGGAAGAACCCTGCGATAAGCAAGCAAACAAGGCTAGCAACTGAGGTTCCGATAGCGACAGAACGGAGAACGGCACGTTTTTCGGTTTCAATCTGAATGGTCTGCCGGCGCACCATTTCGATTTCTTGCTGGTTGTACATATGTTCCTTGCAATGATTCAGAAAGCTGACTTAGGTACTATTTGTTTTCTGAAAGATACCGCACCAAAAATAAATTGCACACTAGAAATGCTTGTTGGCGCTAGATTTTGCGCTCGCGTTTATCTTACATAGGAGTCTTCCAAGTGCAAGAGTTATTTCGGCGCGCTATAATATAATATTCAGACTATTAATTATTTTTATCTCGACATAGGACAATAAATAAATCAGATGCTCCGACCAAAGAACCCAATCCCCCTCTTCTTGAAGTTTTCGTTTTTTTCCCTCTTGATCGTTGGCCTGTTATGGATAGCAGGCTGTAAGTCATCTGGCACAGGTAATGTTGCCGCGCGAGATGGCAAAGGTGGTGCACCTGGCGGTGGCCCCGGTGGAAGGCCAGATGCGGGCGGCCCCAAAACAGTCAAACTTGTAGCCACCACCGATCAAACCCTACAGCAAACAGTGATTGCTACCGGCACGCTGGCGGCAGACGTTGAAACAGCGTTGAGTTTCAGGGTGGCAGGACGATTGTCACAATTGGCGATTGATTTGGGTAGTGTGGTGAGAAAAGGGCAGGCTATTGCCAGACTTGACCCGCTTGATTTCAAACAACGGGTGGAATCGGCGGAAGCGGCGTTACAACAAGCGCGGGTCAGAATAGGGTTAGCGCCAAATGGACAAGATGACAAGATTGTGGCGGAAAACACAGCGCTCGTACGGCAGGCGCGTGCGGTGCTGGATCAGTCCAGACTCGCGCGTGATCGCGCAGCACAATTGGTTAAACAAGGAATTCAGTCACAAGCTGAACTTGATCGCACCGATTCAGATTTCAAAGTGGCGGAAGGCAGATACCAGGACGCGCTCGAAGAAGTGCGCAATCGCCAGGCAGTTTTATTACAGCGCCGTTCAGAACTTGATTTGGCGAAACAGCAGTTGGATTACACAACAGTTTATGCGCCCTTTGATGGAGCGATACGGGAAAGAAGAACGTCAGTAGGAGAATATCTGGCGGTTGGAGCTCCTATTGGGACGCTGGTGCGTTTGCATCCACTTAGATTGCGCGCGGAAGTACCAGAACGCGAATCTTTGGGCATCCGTATCGGACTAGGTGTAAAAGTTACCGTTGAAGGCGATAGCAATGCTTATTCAGGTCGTGTGGCAAGGCTTAGCCCATCGTTTCAGGAACAAAGCCGCACGCTTGTTATTGAGGCCGAAGTGGACAATCAACATGGTCGCTTGCGGCCTGGCTCATTTGCAAAAGCTGAATTGCAAACCAATGCCAGCAAATCAATTATTACGATTCCCGCATCGGCGCTGGTAACTTTCGCTGGTATTCAAAAAGTATTTCTGCCCAAGGATGGAAAAGCCGTTGAGCGAACTGTAATCGTTGGACGAAAAGAAACTGAATGGGTTGAAATTACAGAAGGACTCAAATCCGGTGAAATGGTGATTGACGCGCCAGGTAATGATCTGGTTAGTGGACGGGCAATCAACATACAGCAATAACAAATATCATTTAATATTTATGCAAAAGCTCGCAGAAATTTGTATCAAACGTCCGGTTTTCGCAGCCATGATTATTTTGTCAATGGTTGTGGTCGGCAGCACAAGCTATTTCAAACTTGGGGTTGATCGCTTTCCGGCGATGGATATTCCGACGATTTACGTGAATGCCTCTTTGCCAGGAGCTTCGCCCGAAGAAATGGAAGCTTCGGTGGCGCAGGTACTCGAAGAGAACATCAATACCGTCGAAGGCATTGAGCAAATGCGCTCTGTTTCGCGGCAAGGTATGTGTTTTGTAATCGTGACGTTTGATCTCAGCCGCAATATTGAAGATGCGGCACAAGATATCCGCGACCGCGTCTCCACAGTGGTTCGCCAACTACCGCCGGGCATGGAACCCCCTACCGTACGCAAATCTGACAACGATTCAAGGCCTGTTCTAACAATGGCATTGTCAGGTAATCGTTCAGCACGTGAGTTGCGAGAATTAGCTGAAAATCGTGTCAAAGTTGAAGTGGAGCGTGCTTTGGGTGTCGGCGAGGTTTTCATTGGGGGTGGATTAAAGCGCGCCATCAATATTTGGATTGACGCTGATCGTCTCGCTGCTTACAAGATTCCGATTACGCAGGTGCAACAAGCGCTGATCCGACAACACGCAGATATTCCTGGCGGTAACGTTGATACAGGCCGCCGCGAGTTGTCTTTACGCACGATGGGAAAGGTGATTGACCCGCGTGATTTCAATGATCTGGTGGTAGCCACCGTCAATGGCTTCCCTGTTCGCTTCCGTGACATCGGTCGCGTAGATGATGGTTGGAAAGAACAACGCACCTTATCGCGCTTAAATGGTGTTCCGGCAGTCACGCTGGGCATTATTCGCCAGTCAGGTTCAAATACAGTTGCGGTAATTGAAGACGTAAAGAAAAAATTAGAGCGCACTCAAACACAGCTTCCATCCGACCTGAAAATTGAAATCATTCAGGATCAATCACGCTACATCTATAACGCTCTGCATGAAATCAACGTCCATTTGGTATTAGGAAGTATTTTGGCGTGTTTGGTGGTGTTGCTGTTTATGCGTTCATGGCGTTCGATGGTCATTGCAGGCATCGCCATCCCGACTTCTGTCATTTCAACTTTTGGTATGATGCGCGCGCTGGATTTTACACTTAACAGCGTTTCGATGCTCGCGCTGGTGTTAATGGTAGGTATCGTGATTGATGACGCCATCGTCGTGCTGGAAAATATCTTCCGCTTTGTAGAAGAGAAGAAAATGGCACCAATGGAAGCAGCAAAAGAAGCCACCCGCGAAATCGGCCTAGCGGTTCTTGCCACTACACTTTCGTTAGTAGTTATTTTCTTGCCTGTTTCGTTCATGTCTTCAATTTCGGGTCGGTTCCTGCGCCAGTTTGGTATTACAGCGGCAGTAGCAATTATGATTAGTTTGCTGGTGTCGTTCACGCTAACGCCGATGATGAGCGCGCGCTTGCTTCGTAAAGAGGATACAGGAGGCGATCATACGGCAACATCGCGCAAGGGCTTTTATAGTTTAATTGATCGTAGCTATACCTGGCTGCTACAACTCGTGATGCGCCATCGCCTGATTATTATGATATTGGCGGTGGCTGTTATTTACTCAGCGGTTCCGCTTTACAAACAGGTCAAACAGGAATTCATTCCCTCCAATGTTGACGAAGGCGAATTTAGTGTTGGCCTGAATGCGCCAGAAGGAACCAATCTGGCGGCTATGGATGAAGCCTTAACAGCGGTTGAAGCAGAGTTGCGGCAAGTTCCCGAAATCAAATTGATGCTGGCGCAAGTCGGCAGCGGCGGCGGGATGATGGGTTCAGTCAACAACGGAGAAATTTATATCCGCATGGCTCCGCACGAAGAACGCACTGTCAATTTTGAAAAATTCTGGGCCGCACTTAAACGTGGCAAACCCATGGATGTTTTTAATGGCAATTACAGCGCCCGCGATCTGATGCAAAAAATTCGCGGAAGGCTAAGAAAGTTCACTCATTTACGCCCGTCGGTACGCAATCCGCAATCTATTAATCTTGGCACTGGCCCTGCAGATTTTGATTTCAGTTTGCGCGGCCCTGAACTTTTGACGCTATATGAAAAAGCTAACCATTTGCGCGAATGGGCACCAGCCAACGGCGTGCTTGATGCCGATGTAACGTTGCAACTCGATAAGCCCGAATTGCGTGTAAAAATTGACCGCGCTCGTGCTGCTGACTTGGGCGTAGATACTACAGACATTGCTACGGCCTTGCGATTAATGGTTGGCGGCAATGATCGTGTCTCACGTTTTTATGATGCTACAACCAACTTTGATTACGATGTCGAGCTAAGATTACAGCAAGGTGATCGCAACGATCAGGCAACGATTGAAACGCTGTTCGTACCTTCGACTAAGTCAGGCATGGTGCGCTTGGATAATTTGGTGCAATTTGAAAAAACGGCTAGCCCTTCGCGCATTGACCGGTTGGATCGGCAACGCGTGGTCGGCGTGCGCGGGTCTATCGCTCCTGGTTTTGGGTTGGCGGATCGGATCGAAGCATTTAAGAAAGAATTTGAGAGTTTCAAATTACCGCCATCCTATACTTTCACAGTAGGCGGACGCGGGCGCGAACTAGAACGCACATTCACCGAGTTTATTGCAGCGTTTATCCTTTCAGTTGCGTTCATGTATATGATCCTAGCTTCGCAATTTGAAAGCATCATTCACCCCATTACTATTTTGGTCAGCTTACCATTGGCTGTACCGTTCGCGCTGCTTTCATTGTGGGGTATGGGAGACACATTGAATTTGTATTCGGCTTTGGGAATTCTCGTGTTGTTTGGCGTCGTGAAGAAAAATTCGATTTTACAGATTGATCACACACTAAATTTGCGGCGGCAAGGGATGGAACGCCACGAAGCAATTATTCAAGCCAACCGTGATCGCTTGCGCCCGATTCTAATGACAACTTTGGCATTAGTTGCAGGTATGTTGCCGTTGGCAGTTGGTTCCGGCCCCGGATCAGAAGAACGCCGTTCTATCGCTACGGTAGTAATCGGTGGACAATCGTTATCATTGTTATTGACATTACTGGTGACGCCAGTTGTTTATTCATTGTTTGATGATTTGACTGAGGCTGCCTGGGTGAAGAAAATATCTAGCCGCTTCACCTTTAGACGTAAGAAAAAACTGCCAGTCGAGGCAGAGAATTTGCCAAGCGAGTCGCATTTAAAATCAGGCGATTAATTGCCATTTGCAGGCAAAATAAAAAAGGCGCAAGCTTAATAAGCCTGCGCCTTTTGTTTGCAAAAACTTTGCTTTTAAGTAGGGTTGCCAATTTTCACGAACATGATAACGAGCGCGAAAATCACGCAGGTTTCGACGAACGCGAGACCGAGCAACATCATGGTTTGGATACGGCCTGCTGCGCCGGGATTACGGGCTGCGCCTTCGCAAGCGGCGGCGGCAATTTTACCGTGACCGAGCGCCGCGACGCCGGCTGCGATACCAATACCGATACCAGCGCCGATGTAACCATACCCCCTATCAGTAACTCCGCTGTTGCCGGTTTGTGCTAACGCCGGAATTGCTGCGAATAACATTCCCATCAGGGCTAAAAATGCTCTTTTCATTCTCAATTTCTCCTTTGAATTAAGTACCGCAAAGCCTCTTCGCTTGCGATTTATTGATTGGCAGGAATTATGCAAAAGATAATTCCCTCGACAAAGGATGTTTGGCTTCACTGCTGATTCAGGAATAAGTTCGACGTTCGGGATTCAATTGTTCTTTTGGGAAGGACAAAGCTCCAAGCAACGTTGGCTACAGCAATAGCGAATCAACAACAAAAACATCCCCAAAATTTTTAATGCGCGGCGGCGTGTTCGCCGTGCCCATGCTCATGCTCGTGATGCGTCATTTCACCGATGTACAGCATCGAAAGAGTGATAAAAATAAATGTCTGCAAGAACGCAGCCAATAACGACAGCGGCATCAGAAACATCGGAATAATCCAAGGAACTAAACCATTCAGCACACCGCTGACTTGCTCTTCGCCAAAAATGTTGCCGAAAAGACGCAAGCTCAGGCTCAGGATACGCGCGCTGTGGCTGACTAATTCGATCAGGAACATTAACGGGGCCAACCACATTACCGGCCCCATAAAATGCTTCAACCAACCGCCAATGCCATTTTCCTTAATACCAATGATGTTGTAGTACAAGAACGAAGTGATTGCGAGCGCCAGCGTCACGTTGATATTCGCGGTCGGCGAAATCAAGCCCGGAATAAAGCCCAACAAATTTGAGAGCAAAATTAACAGGGCAAATGTCGCAATGACCGGAAAATGTTTGATGCCTTTTGAGCCAACCAAATCCGTCAACATATCGCGCAACGCTTCGACGCCGACTTCAAAGGTTTGTTGCTTGGTCGAAGGCGAATCCGTCGAAAGCTTACCGCGCAAAATTGTCAGCACGACAACGGCAAAAAATACGACGAGCAAAAACATCACAACATGCGTAGGAATCGGTAAATTGCCCGCCGCCATATATTGTTCCGCCGTCATTCCTTCACCTGGCCAATGACCGCCGCCAAACAATTGTTTCAGTCCGGGAGTATTGTACAGCGCAGGCATAATCGCAGATTCCAGCGAGAAAGCCGCTGATCCAAACACATGGTTGACCTGCTCAACCAGCCAGGGCGTATGGTGTCCGCCGCCGTGTTCAGCCACCACCGCATGCTCGCCAGCTTTTGCTGCGCCTTCGGTTACGTGTTCGGTAACCGCTGCTCCGTGTTCTTGTAAAAATGCTAACAGCATAAAAATTATTCTTTGAAAGTTATTAGTTGATAGACAGCTTCAATCATTGCTGCCCCGACAAATGCCGCCAGGCCAATTCCGACACCAAGAAAATTAAAATATCTGCTCCAGGCAGCAACCAGTAAAATCGCCAAAATAACAATGAAACGCAGCAAAAACTTTGCGGCGCGCGGCGCAGTTGGATTTCCAGTTGCGCTCGCGTATTCCAAAATCGCTTTCGTGCTTAGGTTCAGCCAATGCGCATTAAATAAACTGAGCGCACCGCCGAGCGCGACCCCAAGCGCCATTTTCAAATTCGCTAAAAAAAATGCAGCAATCACGCCAAGCACAATTAGAAAAATTCCGTTGCGTTGTACGCGGCGTTCTATATCAACAGCATTAGGCGCTAATGTCGGGGGCGTGTTATCTTGCTCAACGTGATCCATAGCGCTTTCGTGCCAAGCTCATTAAATCGTGCATCTTAACTTTTCAAGTTCGTCATGTCCAGCAAAGAAAGTGGCTTTGTCCTTCTCCCCCAAGAATAAATCAGGCAATAAATTGTGGCATATTTGTTCGCTCGGCATAAATCGTTTCGCGCACTTTTCTCGTAACAATGGTCAACCATTTCAAGTTCTGAATTTTATTTTTTGAGGAGAATGATTATGAATCCGACTGCTAACACTGCTGCGGCACCAACTCCCGCCGGAATTTTCCAACTCTTACAAGCGTATCAAGGCACGCAAGCTTTGCGCGGCGCAATTGAATTAGAATTATTTACAAAAATTGCCGAAGGCGCTCACACGCCCGCCGAAATTGCCGCGCAATGCCATGCCTCAGAACGCGGCGTGCGAATTCTTTGCGATTATTTGGTAATCGCAGGGTTGCTGACAAAAACTGACGCGCAATATTCGCTCACGCCAGACAGCGCGATGTTTCTCGATAAACGCTCGCCTGCTTACCTTGGCGTCGTTACGAGTTTCCTTAACTCAAATCACATCACAGATGCTTTCCGTGATTTAGCCGCAACGGTGCGAAACGGCACGACATTAATGGGCGGCGAAGGTTCAATGGACCCAGATCATCCAATGTGGGTGGAATTTGCGCGTTCGATGATGCCGATGATGTTTGGCGCTGCACAGGAAATCGCACAATTTGCCAAAGCAAAGTATCCTGAAAAATGTCGTGTGCTCGACCTCGCTGCCGGACATGGAGTTTTCGGCATCGCTATTGCCAAAAAAAATCCGCAAGCAGAAATTACCGCCGTTGATTGGAAAAATGTCTTAACCGTAGCGCAAGAACACGCGCAAGCTTTTGGCGTTGCTGATCGCTATCAAACACTTGCAGGCAGCGCGTTTGACGTTGATTACGGCACGGGCTACGACTTAGTGCTGTTCACTAATTTCTTTCATCACTTCGATCAACCAACCTGTGAAATGCTCATGAAAAAAGCGCACGCGTCGCTCAACGAAAATGGTTGTGCAGTTACGCTGGAATTTGCGCCAAATGAAGATCGTGTGTCACCGCCGATGCTCGCGGGATTTGCGTTGACGATGCTGGCAACAACTGCGGCTGGCGATGCTTATACAGTTTCTGAATATGAAAAAATGTTTGCAAACGCAGGTTTTGCCCGCAGCGAAATGCACCAGTTAACGATGTCACCGCAGCGCGTGATTATGAGTTACAAATAAAATTCATTAGAATCTTCCTGCTCTTAAATTTTTATTTTTTTGCGAGGAGGATTTTTTGTGTCTTATTACGAAGAAGACGATCTCAGTAAGTTTGGTGAAATAGGCAAACATCGCCCGGATTTGTTTGCGAAATTCATGGACTGGTATCAAGCCTGTCAGGAAGATGGCGCGCTTTCTAAACGCGAAAAAGCATTGATTGGGCTGGCTGTCGCGCACGCTTTGCAATGCCCATACTGCATTGATGCTTATTCGCAATCGTGTTTGGAATCTGGTTCCAATTTAGACCAAATGACCGAAGCAATTCATATGGCTTCAGCCATTCGCGGCGGCGCAACATTGATTCACGGGTTGCAAGCCCATAATTCCGTGCATAAGGTTTCGATGTAATGGAAACAGCAGTAAAAGCGCCAATTGATTTCGCGGCCAAGCTTGCCGCGCACGGATTGGAATTGCGGGCAGAAAATGTCTCGACGTTGCAAGTTAATGTCGGCAAGCTTTGCAATCAAGCCTGCAAACACTGTCACGTAGACGCCAGCCCGATTCGCACGGAAATTATGACGCGCGAAACAGCGGAACAAATTATCGCGGCGGTGCGAAAATTTCGTTTCGCTAGGTTGGATATTACCGGCGGCGCACCAGAATTGAATCCGTCCTTTCGCTGGATGGTTGAAGAAGCGCACACGGTCGGAACGCACATCATAGTGCGCCACAATTTGACTGTGATGTTTGAGCCTGAGCAGGAAGATTTGCCAGAATTTTTCCGTTCGCATCAGGTCGAAATAATTTGTTCGCTACCATATTTTTTGGAGCAACAAACGGATGCGCAGCGCGGCAACGGCGTCTTCACAAAATCCATCGAAGCCTTGCGCCGTTTGAATAAAATTGGCTACGGCGCGACTGATAGCAACTTAAAACTAAACCTTGTCTACAATCCGGTCGGCGCATTCTTGCCGCCCGCGCAAGCCACCATCGAAGCAGATTTCAAACGTGAATTATTTAACCGCTACGACATTATTTTCAATCAGCTTTACACGATCACGAACATGCCGATTAAACGCTATTTGGACTATTTGCGGCGTTCTGGCAACGAAGAAAAATACATGCGCAAATTGGTTGATGCCTTCAACCCGCAAGCCGTCGCAGGCGTGATGTGCCGCAATTTGCTAAGCGTAGATTGGACGGGGAAATTATATGACTGCGATTTTAATCAAATGCTGGAACTAAGCGTCGCTGCGGAATTGCCACAAACCATTGCTGAATTCGATCTGGAAAAATTTGCTCGACGTAAAATCGCAACTGACAATCATTGTTTCGGTTGTACCGCTGGAGCAGGTTCCAGTTGCGGCGGAGCGGTTACATAAATCAACACCTCCCCATTTTCTAAATTAGATTTTCTTCACGGCCTCCACCATTTGCGATAATTAATCAACGTTTTGGTGTAAACTAAATGTAGTTTCGACCAAAGACATCAAAAGAAATGCCCGCAAAATCAAGCGTTGCGGGGTTGTAGCGCTTGGGCATATCGCTTGCGACGCGCGAGGGCAGGTATTTAAAAAATTGATAATTTGCCCTCGAAAGGAGGCCAATATGACAACTCCCTCGACACCCAGTTTCCCCCGACTCTTTGTCACCATTTCACTACTCTTAACCGCTTTCAGTTTCGCGTTGGCTGATTCGCCGATTATCCGCATGGCGCGGATTAGTTTGATTGACGGCGAAGTCAGTTATCGGCGCGCCAATGATGATAACAATTGGTATGATGCCGCGAACAACACGCCGCTGGGCGAAAATGATCAGGTTTACACCGGACGCCAAAGCCGCGCAGAAATTCAGTTAACGGGACGCAATATTGTGCGACTGGATGCGGAAAGCAGCTTTAAAGTTTCGCAGTTCACAACAGCCGTCACGCAAATTTCGCTGCCGCTCGGCACAGCGATTTTCCGCATTGACAGTCTGGATCGTCGACAATTTGATTTGGTGGATGCCAACGATTCTTTGCGCAACGAACAATTGTATTTTGAAGTTAACACGCCAACCGTAGCGATCACGCTGCACAAAACTGGCACGTATCGCATTACCGTTCAAGAAGACGGAACAACCGAAATCGTTGTGCGCAGCGGCGAAGCTGAAGTTTTCAATCAGGAAATCGGCACGCTGACGCTGAAAAAAAATCATCGCATGACGGTTGAAGGCAAGGACGTTGCTTTTTACCAAATCACGCGCCCGCAAGATAAAGACGGTTTCGATTTGTGGAGCGAGCGTCGTGACAATGAACTTTCGTATCAAGCTGATTCGCTGAGCGCGCGGTACGTTCCGCACGGTGTTCCAGGCGTTTATGATTTAGATCGTTATGGCGATTGGTCATACACTTCGGATTATGGCTACGTCTGGTCGCCACGCACGGTTGCTGTGGGCTGGTCGCCTTATAGCGTCGGTTCGTGGCGCTGGTATTCAGATTGGGGCTGGACGTGGATTTCGACAGAGCCTTGGGGCTGGACGCCATATCATTATGGTCGTTGGTCATATTATCGCAATCGCTGGTGCTGGGTTCCGCGCGACAGTTTTTCAGTTGGCTATTCGTGGTCGCCTGCGCTTGTGACGTGGTTTGGTTGGGGGAACGGTGGCAATTACAATCGCGGCTATAACAATGGCTATCGTGATGGTTATTACAACGGTCGGTATGATCAGGTTGGTTGGGTAGCGCTCGCGCCCGGCGAACGTTATCACAATCCGTTTCGCGGTAGTGGCGGTAACACTACGATTGTGAATAACACCAATATTTATGGAAACGGCAACACAGTCATTAACACCAATCGGCTGGATAGTTTTCGCAATGCGAATGCTCCCGGCGGCGTGCGGCGAATGGACGGACGCCGCTTCGACTCAAGCCGTGTGGCGGTCAACAATTTAGACAATGCACCGATTCAAAAACCTGTCCTTAGTTCAGCGATTACCGCACGCGGCGACAGCTTGCGTCCGGCAATTACGCCGCACGCGCAACCACAGGTAAATTCGGCGGCAAATCCAAGCGGCAGACAAAATATTGAGCGTAGTGTGATTTCGCGCGGAGCAATTCGCTCTGGCGAATCATTCACACCGAATCCGAATGCAACGCCCAATGTTGTAAACGGTAATCCTACGCTGCGCAGTTCGGATGTCGCGCGCCCTGTTGACCGCACCATTCGCCCTGATCGCACAACACAGGACAACAACAATACAACAAGGGATCGCGTGTATTCGTCGCCGGACGCTTCGCGCGTTACCAATCGTGCTGGCAATACCGACAATCGCGTGTACTCTCCGTCTGACTCTTCACGCGTTACTAATCGTTCGGGCAATGTCGACAGCGGAAATTCCAATCGTGAATATCAGCGCACAGATCGCCCGACTGACCGGATAACCGAACGCAGCGTTGATCGTCCTGTCTATCAGCCGCGTCAGCCGGAGAATAATTCTAATAATACCGACAGAACGATTCGACCGGAGCGACCAAATTACAATCAAGAAAATCGGCGTGAAAATCCGCCACCAGATTATTCAAATCGGCGGGTAGAAACAGAACGGCGCGATACACCTTCGCGGCAAGTCGAAAGGCCAAGTCCGCCACCGCGTCAGGAAGCACCGCCGCGCGAAACTCGTTCATATGAACGACAAGCACCACCGCCTTCCGCTCCGCCCCGTGAAACGCGTTCTTATGAACGTCAGTCGCCGCCGCCTGCACCCGCGCCATCGCGTGTGGAATCAGCCCCTTCACGTGGAAGCGATAGAACCGAACGCCCTGCGCGCGAAAATTCGGGCGGACGGCGCGGGCAATAACGCCTGAAAAATATGGAAAAGCTGCCCGCAAAATTTGTTGGCAGCTTTTTTTGTGAGAGGCTACAGATTTCGTCACGTCAAAGTGACGACTGACGTCAATTTCTGATCTTTTGAAGTTATCTCCATTCTCAACCATATTCTGCAAAGCCCTATAAATATTGGCGATAACCAAACTTCACAAAAATATCATTGGCTTGGCACGGCTTTCGCATTACTTGTTCACGGAAAAGGGATGCAGTTGACTGTCGCCGTAGTGGTTAGTTTGGGTTGTTCGGCGGTGGCAGTTTCGGGGCCACTGTATACCTTTTCCCTTTCAAATTTTATCCTCACCCCATCAATCCAAATCACTGTCAGCGCCTATTAGCGCGAAACGTTGTGGTATATTCCTGCTTGTTACTTTTCAACAAAGGACAAGCAGGATTTGGATATTGCGCTTCTCTTTCTCGCCATCATTACATTGCTCTTCTTCGCCAGCTTTTCAATTGAACTGGCGCTCGGCAATCGTTCCATCAAATTCTTGCGGCAATCGCCTAAATTCGTATCCATCAATCCGCCACGCGTTTCAGTAATTATTCCAGCGCGTAATGAAGAGCGTGCCATTGAACAAGCATTGCAATCCGTGCTCAAACAGGATTACGCCAATCTCGAAATTATCGTGCTGAATGATCGCTCGACTGATTTGACCGGAGTGATTTTAGAGCGGATGGCACAATCGCATGAAACCTTGCGAGTGATAAATATTAAAGAGCTACCGGCAAAATGGCTCGGCAAAAATCATGCGCTGTTTATGGGCGCGCGTCAGGCAACCGGGCAATTACTTTTGTTTACGGACGCGGACGTGATGATGAAGCCGGATACGATCAGCAAAGCTGTCAATTATTTGCTCACGCAAAAACTAGATCATTTAACTTGCTTGCCTGAGCAAACTACGCCAAGTACTGCGCTCCGCATTTTTATTGCGACATTTGGTTTTCTTTTCTCGCTTTATGCGCGACCCTGGCGAGCAAACAGCCCGAATCGCTGGCACATCGGCATTGGCGCATTCCAATTAATCCGCGCCGAATTTTATCATCGCATCGGAGGCCATTTGCCAATTGCGCTGCGCCCTGATGACGACATGAAATTGGGCAAATTGATTAAGCAAAATGGTGGTCAGCAGGAAATGGTTTGGGGCACAGGATTGATGAGTGTGACGTGGTATCACTCCATCAAAGAACTGATTGCCGGACTCATGAAAAACGCGTTTGCAGGCGTAAATTACAGTTTACTCCTGGTTATTTTTTCGACTATTTCGCTTTTTCTTTTTAATGTGTTTCCCGTTATCGCAGTGTTCTTATTTGGTGGAACATCGCGCTGGATCAATTTAGTCACGATAGCCGTCATCGCCTTTATATTTGTGGATAACGCGCGCTTCGTCGGTTTGCCGCGCTGGTATGCGCTCGGATTTCCATTCGCTTCGCTGCTGTTTATTTACATTCTTTGGAAATCTGCGCTCAAAGCGATTTTCAGTGGCACCATCGAATGGCGCGGTACGCGGTATTCCTTACATGATTTAAAAGCCAATAAACTGTAAAAATGTTCGATCTACTCATCACCAATGCCAGCGTTATTGACGGTACAGGTCAACCCGCTTACCAATCCGACGTAGCCGTCACAGGCAATCGCATTGCGGCAATCGGACAATTACAAAAATTCCCCGCCCGCAAAAAAATTGACGCTCAGAAATTATCTCTCATTCCCGGCATTATTGATCCTCATTCGCACGCAGATTTGCTGTTGCCACTTGCACCAAAGCGCCAGGCTGAATTGTTACGATGTAAATTAGCGCAAGGAATCACAACTACAATTATTGGCAATTGCGGCTTGGGCTGCGCGCCGCTTGGCAATCAGGAAGCAGAAAATATTTTACGCGCGGTGAATGCGTGGATGACGCCAGAAAATATTGTTTGGAAATGGCGCACGCTCGGCGAATATTTGCAGAACCTTGAAGACAATGGCATTGCACTCAATATCGCCAGCCTCGCGCCGCACGGCCCCATTCGCATTTCGGCAATGGGGTTGGCGAAAGGCGCTCCGTCGCGCGCGCAATTAAAAACCATGCGCAAAATGGTCGAACGGGCAATGAACGATGGGGCGCTAGGGCTTTCGTCCGGCTTAATTTATCCGCCGGGGATGTATTCCGAAGCGCAGGAATTCCAAGCACTCGCCGCCGTCGTAAAAGATTTCGATGGCATTTACACCAGCCACATTCGCGGCTCTTCTGAAACATTACTTCCCGCCGTGCGCGAATTGCTCAACGTAGCCCGCGCCACAGGCGTGCGCGTGCATCACTCACACAACGAAGCTGTAGGCCGCGCGCATTGGGCAAAAATTGAGCGCGTGCTGGCAATGGAAGAAGAAGCCGAAAAATCAGGCGTAAAAATTAGTTTTGATATGTTTCCGTATACAGCAGCGGCAACCATGATGATTGCGATTTACCCACCATGGGCTTTAGAAGGTGGCGTAGACGTTTTGCTCGAACGCCTGCAAAATCCCAAGCTACGCGAGCGTATCGCGCGTGACATTGAAACCAAAAAATCAAGCTGCGCGCCCAACGGCTGGCCACACAATTTAGTGCGCGCGACGAGTTGGGAAGCGATTTATATTGGCTACGTCGCCAGTCGCAAAAACAAGCGCTACGAAAATCGCAATTTGTTGGAGCTGGCACGGCTGACAAAAAAATCGCCATTCGACGCGATTAGTGATCTATTAATTGCGGAGCGCGGACAAGTCTCGATGTTGATTTTTGAAGTGAGCGGCGAAAAAGATTCGCGCGAATTGCTCGGCAAATACGCGCGGCATCGCCTGAGTACTTTTTGCACTGACGCTGAGGATTACGGGCGTGGCTTACCACATCCGGCAGCGTACGGCGCATTCGCCAAAATCTTTGCTCGCCTTGTGCGCGAAGATAATGCGCTGACAATTGAAGAAGCCGTACGCAAAATTACTTCATATCCGGCACAGATTTTTGGTTTGCACGAACGCGGCGTGATTCGCCCCGGAGCATTTGCTGATTTGGTCTTGCTCAATTTAGCCAAAGTCACAGATCCCGCCAATTACGCTTACCCCAAACGATTGGCGACAGGGGTCAAATATGTTTTCATTAACGGGCAAAGCGTACTTGAAAATGGTGTGGGGAAAGCTTGTCAAAGTGGCGTTATCCTCAAACGCTGACCGCCTCCTTATCAGAAGACCGATATATTGAACTATGTTACAATTTCAGCCTCTCACCTGAATTTTAAATTAGCCGGCAACGCTAATAAAATTCCAGCTTACGCATTGCTCGCCGATGCCAGGCTGCATTGACGCTTTATGTTGATCCCAGTGCATAAAAATACTATGAAAAAGCAGGCCACAAATTTTCTGTATTTGCCGGCGTTGATCGTGTTGATCGCCAGTACTTCTGTTTTCGCCCAAGCCAAAAAAATTTACATCGCACTCGACGACCATACCGACTATGTCTACACACTGGACGAAGAAGATCATCGCAAAATCTTTTTAGAGACGCTGGATTATTACCTGGATTTGGCAGACACGACTGCGAATTTACCCAGCGAACAACAAAGCCGTTGGAATTGCGATGGCAGTTTTTGGTTATGGACGTATGAGAAAAATAAATCGCAAGCCGAATTTGAACGCCTCATCAGTCGCGTGCGTGATGGTCATATCGGCGCGCCGATCACGGCTCTGGTTTCGACGTACGGCGCTCAACCTGCTGAAGCTGTCTTGCGCGGGATGTATTATCCCGGCTCGCTCGAACGCCGCTATGGCTTGCGTTTTCAACTTGCCGAAGCAATGGAAAACGCCACGCTGCCTTTGGGCTTAGGCGCACTCTGGGCGGGCGCAGGCGCGAAATATAGTTGGCGCGGCGGATGCGGTTGTGCTTCGCGGACACCGTATGCCAGGACGCACCCAGATATTTACTGGTGGCAAGGTTTGGACAGCAGCCGCATTCTCATGAAATGGAATTATTTTTATCCATACGAAGGCGCTTCGATTGGCGATTATCAGGAAGGTCGTTTTCCCGAACGTGCAGTCAATACAGTCGAAACCAACGAAAATTTCCTGACTAATTGGCCTTACAATATCATCGGTATTTTTGGCAAAGGTGGTGACGATTCCAAAACATTGACTGACGATTTCGTCAAATTTGCGATTAATAACACCAACGCGAATCGGCAAATTATCGTTTCTAACGAAGAAGATTTCTTTCACGATTTTGAAGCGAATCATGGCACGGGACTGCAGTCTTACACAGCCAGCTTTGGCAACGAATGGGATGTCTTATGCACTTCGATGGCCGAGGTTTCTGCCAGCGTCAAACGGGCCGTTGAGAAATTGCGTAGCGCCGAAGCAATACAAACTTTAGTTAGTTTGAAGAACCCAAATTTCATGCGCGACAAAATCGCCGACCGCGATCAAACGTGGATGAATCTGGGCATTTATTGGGAACATGATTGGACAGCCGATGGCGCGATTCGGGAGCAGCGTCCCGCTTGGCAACGCAAAATTGCCGGACAAATTACTGGTTACGTAGATACACTTGAAAAAAATTCCAAAGATGCCCTCGGCGCAATGATTCCAAATAATAGCGAATTCAAACGCTTTTACGCGTTCAACTCACTCAACTGGACACGCACAGACATTGCGGACTGTCCCTACAACCAAACCGATCCTGTGTACGTGATTGATGTTAGCACAGGCGCAGAAGCTCCTTCGCAAATTATCACGATTGATGGACAGCGTTATGTGCGCGTGCTGGCAAGCGACATTCCGCCTGTAGGCTACAAAGTTTTTGAATTGCGTCCTGGCACACCGGGCAATTTCTCGGACGCCGCGAATGTGTCTGGCAACATTGTCGAAAACGCGTTCTATCGCCTCACGATTGGCAATAATGGAGCGATCACAAGCCTGATTGACAAGACGCGCAACAATCAGGAATTTGCGCGCGAAATTAATGGCAAATTCATCAACGATCTGGGCGCGAGCGACGGCACGTTTGAAATTGAAGGCGTCGGCCCGGTTTCGGTTACAATCAAAACGATTGCGAGCGCGCCGCTCAATCATACGACGCGTATCACGCTCTTTCGGGACTCTGACCGCATCGAAATTCGCAATGAAATCAATCAGAATTTTGGCGAAGTCTATACCTGGTCATACAGTTTTAATCTCGACAATCCCGACACGTGGCATGAAGAAATTGGTAATATGCTGCGCGCAAAAACAAACGATCAGGGTGGTCATTATTCAGCGCGCGGATCGCGGCTGGATTGGCTGACACTGCATCACTTCGCCGACATGACAGGCAGTAACAACACAGGTGTAACACTCTCAAATGCTGATTGCTATTTTATGCAACTTGGCTACAGTGACGTTTTGACGCTTGACACCAATACACCGCGCCTTGCGCCGCTGGTGGGTGGACAGATTGACGGGCCGTTTCTTGGTATTCCGAATCAAGGCGGAGACAGTAAGTTCCTGCAACGATTTGCGCTACGCACACATAGCGAATATGACGCCGGAGCTGCGCTGCGCTTTTCACTCGAACATCAAAACCCGCTCATCACGAATTTGATCACGGGCGGCGACGGCTATCCTGAAACAAATTTTTCGTTGCTGAATATTTCTGATCCAAATGTATTTTTGTGGTCAATCAAACCTGCTGAAGAAGGCATCGGACAAGGCGTAATCGCGCGGACTTACAACATTAGTAATCAGCCTGTGAATGCTACGTTGCAACTGGCTAACTCAATCAACAACGCACAGCGCACTTCGCATATTGAAACGAATATTGAAGGCGCAACCATCACCGATGGTAAATTGGCAGTGAATTTTGCGCCGCAGCAATATCTCACGCATCGCCTGTTTATCAACGAAGCGGTTACCGACATTCCACCCACCATCAGCATCATTGGCCCCACCAACGGCGCGACTTTTGCCGCACAAACAAATGTGCAAATTACAACGGTAGCCAATGATGCCGACGGTACGATTGCGAAAATAGAATTTTTCGACGGGAAAACAAAAATAGGCGAAGCGTCCTCCGCGCCATTCAATTTCACGGCGGATTCATTGTCGATTGGCAGACATGAAATTACCGTTCGTGCGATTGATAATCTCGGTAAAACAATTGCTTCAGCACCAATTCAACTCAATGTAAACAGTACACCAGCAAAGGCAACCAGTGTTTCAGCGGCAACCTATCGCCGCGTCTTTTTGGCGCAAGGTTCAGTTGCTTCAGCTTTTGGCGCAGCGTTATCCACGACAACACAAAGTGCAACGGAAGGACAGCTTCCAACCAATTTGGCGGGCACTACCGTTACGATCAAAGATAGTCTAGGGCGACAACATCTTGCTCCATTATTTTACGTTTCGCCATCACAGGTGAATTATCAAATCCCTGCCGCAGTTGCGACTGGCACAGCGCAAATTAGCTTCAGTAGCACAGGGCAGGTAGCACAAAACGAATTCGCGCAAATCACGCGTGTGACGCCGGGGTTATTTGCTGCCAGCGCGGACGGACAAGGGTTAGCCGCAGCCACAATCACACGCGTGCGCGCTGATGGTTCACGCAACGAAGAAATCACAGTGCGCTTTGATAGAGCGCAAAGTAAATTCGTAGCAGTGCCGATTGACCTCGACTCCGCAACCGATCAAGTGTTCTTGATTTTATATGGCACGGGAATGCGGGCGCGGAATTTAAAAGCGGCGACGACGATTGGCGGGGTGAGTGCTACAGTAGATTATATCGGGCCACAGGGATTTTTCGTTGGCGTAGATCAAGTCAATATTCCGTTGCCGCACACGCTGACTGGGCGCGGCGACGTGAACGTAAACGTGAATATACAAGGTCAGGAAGCGAATGTGGTGCAAGTCCGAATCAAATAATGCAGTAATTATTTTTTCTGCAACAGCAGCCAAAATAAATCGTCCGCCAGATACGGCAGTGGCAAATATTCAGGCAGCAGGTTCAGCAATTTTCCTGCTTGTTTCCCCAGCGATAAGCTTGCCAATTTATATTGCAGCAAAGATTTTGCGTGCCCGCCATTGATCCATTTTGACGGCCTGCCTCGCTTAATTTCATGCATTCCATATTGCGCAGCCAACTGTCGCAAATCATCCGGTGCAAACCAGTGCAACACGCTCGGCGGACTATATTCATGCCAATTTTGCCCAAAGAGCCGCGCCGCAAAACTTTCCCGATTCCACGTTTCAATCAACCAATAACCACCGGGCTTCGTCACGTCCACAGCCCTTTGCAACGCCTGACGCAAATCAGCAAAATGCGCGATCACCTGAATCATGTTGACTAAATCGAATTGCTCATCGGCCGGCAAATTTTCGAGCGCGCCCGCATTAACAGCCAATTGCAATTCGTTTCGCGCGTACGCAGCCATTTTCGGATTTGGTTCGATCCCCTTCCCCGTCCAACCACAATCAGTGAAACCTTGTAACACGAATCCGGCGGCAGCCCCGACATCCAGCATTCTTCCAGGCTGCATATAACGCGCCAACATTTTTCCATACTGCCGTCCGTGATTGCGCAAAATGCGTGCTTCGCCCAAATAATCAGGGTACCCCGCGCCACCGCCGTGAAAATATTCGTCCGCGTAAATTTTTGTAGTATGCGAAGTATCAGGCACAATTTCAGCGCACTGATGCCAACACTTATCACAACCGCGGATCCAATATCCGTGCACTTCAAAGAGACGTTTTGTATTAGCCTGACAAATCGGGCAATTCATTGTTGTTTATTCGACCGCATAAATGATGACAGGATCAGAAGGCGACCAACTCGCCATCTTCGCATCAATCAATTGTTGAAATTTTGCCGGAATAAAATGGCGCGCTTGCAACCACCCGCCCAACTTCATCGCTGCCGTTCGCAACCAATGCGGCGGGCGCTGATAGGTATAAACAATGTGCCAATTCGCAGGCGGATTTATAATCTCTGCCGGATATTTATCCGTCGTATGATACGCCAGCAAATATTTGTTAAGCGCGACATACGTGTGCGGAAAATTAATTGGCTCGTTGCCACCTATATCATTTTTCCAACTTGGCAAACGATAATTTTTATAATCATCGTTATGCCTGAACTCATCGTAATACTGTAAAAGACGCTGATCGGTGCGATGTACATACAACGGGCGATCCCTGTGAGCCGCATAAAACGCATGCAACGCTCGCGTGTTATCACCGTGTGCGCGGTAGCCTTCCCATACTAAATACACAAACGGCAAAGTGCTGACAAAGATCAACAGTAAAGCTAAGCGCTGAATTGTACGGGTGTATTCGCTGAGGAAAACCGCGAGGACGACCACCAACGGAGCGCTAAACATCAGGATATAATTTTGTATTTTGTATAAAGGCAGATAGGGGCGAACTTTCATCGGATAGAAAGTCAAAATCAGTAACAGCACCACGCTCCACAGAATCGGCTGCCAACAATTTGCCAAAACCCGTTCTTTGCCCTGCCAATATTTTTTGGTGCGATGCAAAAGAATCAATAACAAAAAGATGAAGGCAAGCCCAACGTAGTGAAAATCAACGAATAACCAATAACCATATTGCCAGACGGAGGTGCTGAGCATTGCGCCTCCGTGCATTATTAACATTGACCCGGTGTTGTCTTGAAGAATTAGTTCCAGCCGCTTCAACGCATTGCCTGTAAGCAATTGAAAAATTAAAAGCTCAATTGCCAAGACCACGCTAAAGCCTCCCGCCAACCAGAGCCAGTTCCATTCAATACGCCGCCGCACCAGCAAAACAATGAGGAAAAACGGCGCAATTAAAATCGCTACAAATTTTGTTGCATACGCCAGCCCCAGCGCGATGCCGCTGAATAAAAATAGCCTGCTCATTTGTGGCTTCGTTACACTGCCTTCCGCGCGCATAAATAAATACAAGCTGAGCAACAGCCAAAATCCCAACGGACAATCCGCCATCGGTTGTGATGCGTACGTGATTTCGAGCGGAAAGACCGCAAGTGTAATTCCGGCAAGTAAGGCAGCACGCTCGCCTTTCAAATAGCCTGCGAACAAATATCCAACCCAAACAGTTCCAAGCGATGTCAGCAATGCCCACAAGCTGGAACTGAATTCGTTAAGACCAAAGAGTTGATAGCTCAACGCCAATGGAAACAATAATCCCCACCGCGTGGTCTGCTCAAAAAAGTAGCCGGGGTCCCACTTTCCTTGTGTGATTTCCCAAGCCGACAAGCTGTAAGTGAACGGATCACTTTGCGAAATGCCGTGAAAGAAAATTACGCGCAGCAACAAGGCAAATAGTAAAATTGTAACCAGTGAAAGTGTCTGTTTACTGGTTAGGCGCTGCCACATAGTTCGTGTTTGAAGGGCTAGTTTCTGGTTGGATGAGGCGTCAGTTGCAATAAGAAATAATCATCACATTCCGCCAACACAGGATACGTTTGACGCAAATCGGATTCTAGCTGTTTTTTATTCCGAAAGGTACTTTTTGCGGCAAGAAAATATCGCGCCCCGCGTTGTTTGAATTGAATGATGGATTCTAGCGATTGCTCTTCGATGCAAACATTGAAGCCTTTACGCTGCGCCCAATAAATCATAAACGAAGCGTTATAAGCGACGGGATAGCCGTCTTCATCCCTGCAAACTCCGCCCGTGACCAAAATCAAGTCATCACGCGGAATCAACACCGCAAATTGTTCTGCGCAGCTTTTCAACGGCGAAGGTTTCCACGTCCGCGCGTCCGCATAAATTTGGCGCGCCTGAAAAAGAAATGTTCCAAGCAACAAAAGACTGGTAGCGTACAGCAATATTTTTTTTGTTTGCATACGCCAACCTTGCAGAATTTCGACGACTTGCCCCAGCAACAAAGCAACCGCCGGAACTGAGGCTACGTGATAATAAAATGCCCACTGATCGCCAGTGGTGCGCGCTGCCAGTAAATAAAAAACAAAGGCCGCCCCAAACCAGGCCAAACTGTATTGCACAGCTTTTTCACGATGCCGGAAATACAAAACTAAACCGAGCAAAAGCAACCCCGTCGGCATCATCACGTAAAAACTTTCAGAGCGTAGAATTCCCAGCAGAAAAGTTTTGTTCGTAAAAAAATCTTTGCCGACCCAATGATATTCGTTCGACACGCCGAGTGAGTTTTTGTAGCGCAACCAAAATCCATGCGCGTGCCAATACCACAATAAATTCGGTAGCAACGTGATCGCCGCAAAAATCCAAAGCTTCCTTTGACGCAATGCCATCCAGCCGTACTTTTTCCAAATCAGGAAACCAAAGAATAACCCAATATGCGCCGCAGGTGCTTTGCTGAGCATTGCCATCGTTGTTGCGCCGCACGCCAGCCAGAAAAACTTCTGGTTGTCCTCTTCATGCCAACGAATGAACGCATACGCTGCCAGCACATAGAACATAAACATCATCGCTTCAGGCTGTAGCGAAGTCGCAATGTAAATGGTGATCGGGCTGAGCGCAAAAAATAACGATGCGGTGAGCGCTGCGACAGGTGGTAATAGATAACGCGCGAGCTGGAAAAAAAAGACGAGTGTCAACAGCGAAAAAATGTACGACAGCACGCGGCCTAAAAATTCATGCTGTCCAAAAATTTTGTATGTGACCGCCAACAACCACGGATATACAGGAAATTCCATTTCTGCAAAACCGGGCGTATCGCCACGCCAATCTACGCGTGGGTACAAAATATTCATGCTTTCGGTGTAAAAGTTGTGTGCGATACCAGCTTCGTCAGTTTCGCGCCACGAGGTACGATCCACCGGACGCCAAACGTTAATCGCTCTGACGCCCGCTCCCAAGAAAAACACCGCCACAAATAACCAGGATATTTTTTTCATCGCAATGTTTTTGAAGGAGTCACTTGCGGGCTGACCAGTTCTTGCAAAAGCCGAAAATCACGTTTGCCAAACCGATGGCGCAAAATTGTGCGAATCATCCGCAAGGCAGTTTGCGAAATTTTGAAATAAGTTGCGGAGTGTTTTGATTCGCCACCAATGCGTTCGTGATATGACACAGGCACTTCGATAATGCGCTTGTTAACTTGCAACACAGCGATCATCATTTCGGGCGCAAGCTCCGGCCCGACGCCGCGCAATAGCGGACGAATTGCCTGATACGTTTCGCGCCACAACGCACGATACGTGCAGCCCACATCGGTGAAACGCGGTTGCTGTCCCCACCACAAAGCTTCTACAGCTTTTGCGACGAGCACATTGCCCCAACGCACAGGGCCGCGCATGTTTGTGCCTTGCTCAACCAATTCGCGCGTAGTGCGTGTGCCAATCACCATGTCCGCGTCTTTCAAATATTCCAGCAACTTGCTCAAGTCACGCGATTTGAAAGAATGGTCAGCTTCTACAACGACTAAAATGTCTCCGGTCGCGCGATCCATTCCGTAACGAATCGTGTCGCCGTAGCCAATTAATTTTGCAGTCTCGACGCGCGCGCCTGCATCCGTTGCAACTTTCGCAGTGTTGTCGGCAGAAGAATTGTTGATGACTAAAACTTCGTGCACCTGATCTTTGAAATCGTTGACGACGTGCGCGATGGAAGCTTCTTCGTTGTAAGCGGGAATCACTACGCTAACTTTGCAGGCATCAAATCTCTCGGCGCGAACTTTGTATTGCGCGTAGTTGTAATCGTCCACCGTGTTGATATTGAAATAATTGCCCGTCAAATAAAACGGGCGCACGGCGTTTGGTGTCGCGGCTAAATTGTTGATGGCGTCAACCAATTCGACGCGACCAGAGCGCGGCGAAGCAGGTGTATTTTTAATTGTCGTAAAAATTTCTGGCGTGAATACAAACGTACCGCAACCAAGCAAATTATTTTCGATCACAGTCGGTTTTTCGATGAGCGAAGTGATGTTGTCATCTGCAATTTGCAGCGCGTAATTTTTCTTAATTTGATGCAAATCAGACGTTGGCAAAACGCTGCAAATAACTTTCGTTGTTGCATCAAATTTGTCGAGCAGGTTTTTGTGGTTGGAATGTTGATAAAGTTCATCACCTAAAATTGTGACAAACGGTTCTTGCAAAACTTCCTCTGCCAACAACATTCCGCGCGCTAATCCAATGTTCGGGTCATCGCATTTTAGATAGCGCAACGAAACATCTAATGAAGCTCCGCTGCCAAAGCGACGAATAAGCTGTTCCGCTTCGTAGCCAACAATAACAGTAATGTCGTGAATGCCAAGCTCGTCACGCAATGTTTCGATATTGCGTTGCAGTAAAGTCTTGCCGTCAATTTCCAGTAAAGGTTTCGGTAGATATTGGGTTTTCGGATAAGCACGAATTCCCCGCCCAGCGGCGGGAATCAGAGCTTTGGTTATCATAAATACTCCTCAGTGCGAATGACTTCAGCCTGCGCCAAAGTCCGGGACTTATTCCACCAAGAGGCCGATCTCGTCGGAATTAATTAGCGAATTGTTTTTTATATCCTTCGTTATAACTGAGACTGGCCGGACTCACTTTCGTTAGTTCGGCTGTTTTTATTGCCTCAGCATGTTCATACATCGTTACGACAGTGAACTCTGACCGCAACAATTTCAGCATCGTTTTTACAATGCTGACTTTTTGTGCGCCTTGCATTTGCATGCCGGGAAAAAACGCGAGTTCTTTCACGTCATCACAACCCAGAAAATCCAGCGGATGAAGCAAAATCGAAGGTTGCGTGCTAGTAAACTTACAAAGCTTCAGCGCCGTTTGAAAATAGAGCTTGGCTATGGTTGGTGAATAACTGCTTAGGTACAAAATGTAACTAATGTGTATTGGCACTTTGAACAACGGCAACGTAGTTACTGGAATTTCGATCAATTCCCCTTCTGGTAATTGCCATTGATACGGTTTGAGCGGGCGCAAACCTTCCGAAAATTTGCCAAATAACGCTTTGCGCTTTTCTCTTTCTTCGGGCGTTAATTTTGCCGTCATAAAATAATAAGCGCGCGCGAGTGGCCCCAGATAAGTCGGGAACGTCGAGCAATCATATTGATAGCCGCGCTGTTTCAGGACTTGCAACAACGTAGCAGAACAGCTAAAACCGGGGCCGCGAAAGCCAATCGGTCGTTTGCCTGTCGCTTTTTCGATATGATTTTCTGCTTGTGCCAATTCGTCTTCAATTTGTTCAGGGCTGTACAAATGCAACCACGGTTCGTGATGAAATGAATGATTACCAATCTCGTGACCGTCTTTGGCGAGTAATGCTAATGCTGCATGATTTTTTTCGAGCGCGGCATCCTGCCCGACAATAAAAAATGTAATGCGTTGCTCGAACGCCCGCAAAAATTCAAGGACGCGGGGGACTACGATGTCAAGGTATGAAGGAAAACTTTCCCAACCCGCATCGCCGTGCGTTTTCATGTATGACCACTGATTATCGAGATCAAGCGAAAGGCTCGCTAATGGTTTCATAATTTCTTCGTTCAGAGTACAAGCTTTAGCTTGCCTTTTTGGCATGCTGAAGCTTGTACTCTATGGTTTTAGCTAAGCAACTTGCCGCAACGCACGCAGTTCAGCGACAGAAGCTGCTAATAATTTCGGCATCACTTGTTCAGCTAATTTAATGCCTTCATTGACATTCAATGTGCCGTTGACGATATGCGCAGAATTCGCAATAAAAATGCCTGCTTGAGAAGTTTCCATAGCTGGCACGTTGTCTGAATAATTTAGCGTCGGTAGCGGGAACACGTTACGCACGCGTGAGACTTTGAATGCGACAATATCTTCGCGTGTCAGATGCGGATACATCACTTGCAGCGCACCGACAAATCGCAATTCAATTTCTTTATCTGAAAGCGTGAAAATCGGATCGTCAGCCGCAAAATATTTTGGTAGATAAACAAGCGAATGGCCTTTTAATTCGGACTTGTCTACGAGTGCGGACATTTCAATCACAGCCGTGAACGGAACCCAGTCTGCGGTGATGTTCGTCACGTAAAACCCAGCGAGCGGCTTTTTCAGCAACACCGAAGCACACACAATGCCTTGATATTGAATCGCACTGAGTTGCTGTTTTTCTGCATCTGTCAATTCAGTACAAACTTTGGCAGCAACGTTGCCAGGCACAGTGAAAATAACTCTGTCATGTTCGATTTTTTTGCCCTCAGGAAATTCCAATCGCACGCCGCCATTCATCGTTGTCGCAGCCTTGCTAATGGTGCTGCTCAATTTCAGCGTCACGCCTTCCTGCTGCAATTTTTGCGCGAAGCGTTCGAGGATGCGTGCATATCCACCCGGCACATAACCAAACATTTCTTTTTTCAGCCCTGTGCGCCGCGCGGCATACATACGCGCAATCGTAGTCCAAATAAACGCGGCAGAAGTTTGCCGATAATTCTCGCCTAATTTTGAACGCAGCAAGGGCAACCAGATTTTTTCAAAGGTGCGTTTTCCGGATAGTTTTTTGAGCCAATCAGCGACCGGAATGCTTTCGAGTTTTTTCCAGTCCTGAATTTTTGAAGCGTAAAAAATTGTCGCGCCTAAGCGGAATTTATCTATTAAATTGAGCGGCGGGAATTTTAGAAATTCGACCGAGTTCGACATCGAATACAATTTTTCATCAGTATAAAAACCCGTGCGCGTTTCGACCCAGCGCATTTCTTGTTCTAGCTCAAGCTCGGTCAAAAGCCCACGCATATGCGTGTCTGAGAGCAACGTCACGTGATAATGTCGATCCCACGTCACATCGCCGACTTGCCACGCGCTCGCCAATCCGCCGAGGTAAGACGCACTTTCATAGAGCGTGACTTGTTTGCCCGCTTGAGCCAAGCGATGTGCCAGCGTCAGCCCCAACATGCCGCCTCCTACGACGGCCCAGTTTTCTGTCGTTGTATTCATTCGGTAGTAGTTTATTGGTCTTTGCGAAACTCGCGGTTCCGCATTTTTATTGCGGCGGATTTAGCTCCGTCACAGTTTGATTTTTAATCTCGTATGCCAATGAGCAGACGCTACATTGCACGTTTGCTTTTTCGTTATCCTGCACTTCAGAAAATCTCGTTAACAATTGTCCACACCGACAAACTGCGCCAACCGATTTGGCTGGATGCCCAATCGCTAAATGAAAATCCGGCACTGATTTTATGACCAGCGATCCCATCCCGATCATCGCAAACCGTCCAATGGTCAAATCATTGCCAATTATACAGCCCGCGCCAATTGTGGCTCCGGCTTGCACAAGTGTTGGCAACGTGTGTTCATCGGGATCAGATGAACGCAAGGATTTCAAATCAGAAGTCGTCGCGCGCGGAAAACGATCATTCGTAAAAATCGTGCCCGCACTAATCATCACGCCATCTTCAATCGTCACCGCGTTGCAAACATAGACCATCGCGTTGATTTTGACGCGATTGCCAATATTTACGCCGTAAGCGATATAGGTTTTTTCACCAATAATGCATTGTTCGCCAATTTTGCTGGAATGGCGGATATGCACGTTGTCCCACACGCTGGAGCCTGCGCCAAGTTGCACATTGTCTTCAATGATCGCTGTCGGATGAATGCGCACGCTCATGCAATTTTCTTTAGTTCCACTTCCTGATCTATTAGGCGCAAATAATTTTGATGCAGGACACTGTTCACTTTTGTCCATTGGCTTTTATGCAAAGCAGCGTACGCGCCTTCGATAACTTCTACGGAAGCAATCGCATCGCACGGCGTAACGAGCAATGCTTCTTCGCCGCGAATAGCTCCGCAAAAATTAATGATGTTGCTGCGGAAAGCTTGTACCTTGTCGTAGCCTTGTCCAAACGTGATCCATTCATTGCTGGTATTCTGCCGATATTTTGAGCCTTTCCAGCCCACCACGACAGTCCCTTTAGAGCCATAAATGCTGATGTAATTTTCCAGTTCTTTATTAATGCTCCACGAAAGATCAATACGTCCCATCACGCCTTTTTCACTGCGCACAAACATCTGCACCGTTTCTTCCACTTCTAGATTATGTCCGCGCACACCCTCGATCACTTGTACATCACTAAGCGGCCCCAAGAAGTAGCGCATGATGTCTACCGAATGTGTACCGTTATCAATAAGTACGCCGCCGCCGCTGATTTTGCGCTGTGAATTCCAACGACTCGACATATCGATGTGCGAAGTGAAAGCATTTTCAACCAACAAAATATCGCCCAAAATGCCGGAGCGCACGATACTCTTAGCGCGCACCACATCTTCGACATAGCGAAATTTCGAGGCCATCGTTAATTTCACACCGCAACGTTGCGCTGTGCTGAGCATTAATTCCGCACTGCTCAAATCAAGGCTCAGCGGCTTTTCACACAAAATGTGAACTTTGCGTTGTGCAAAAAAGATCGCAATTTCGGGATGAGAGACAGGGGGAGTACAAATAATCACTGCGTCTAACGGCCATTCGTCGGCTAATGCTTCGTAAGAAGCATAACTGCGACACCCAGCCTGTGCGGCTAATTTTTGCGCCGCTTCCACATTTAAATCGGCGATGCCAACAAGACGCGCAATTTTTATATCTTTGAATGCCTGAACGTATGCCTGTGCGATGCCGCCCGCGCCGACTAGGCCAAAGCGAATAACTTCTTCCGCCATAAATCCTGCTCCTTTTACTTCGTCAAATCTTGCACCGCTTGATAAATTGAATCGGCGATGTAATTGACGTGTTCGTCGGTGTAACGTTCGTTCCAGGGCAGGACGAGAATGCTTTCTAAACCAGAAAAAGTGCCGGGGAATTTTGCCGGCGTGTAATCAACGGCTTCAGGCCGCGCGAGCGTGAAAGGCCAGCGACTATTGCCGAAGGTGCGTTGCTCCGAAAAAACCTGACATTGAAATGCGGGCTTTTGAATGTAGCGTGGCGCAGAAAAAATGCCGCGCTCATCTTTTAATTTTTTCGCTAAGCCAACCGCGCCGCCAGGGATTACATCGCCATCCACGCGCAGACAATATTTCCAGAACGTACATTCATTGCCGGGGGCGACAAAGGGCGTTTCCAATCCGCGCAGACCAAGCAATTTTTCGGATAATTTGTTCGCGGTAATTTGGCGTTGTTGCACTGACCAATGCAATTTGTCGAGTTGGGCTAACGCGACGGCTCCGGTCAATTCGTTAAGGCGATAATTTAAGGCAATGAAATAGTGATCGGGATTTTGATCGCCGTAACCAAACGCTTTATTAATCAGCAAAAATAGGCGACGCGCTAAGGCATCATCATTCGTGACGACAATGCCTCCTTCACCAGTCGTGATGTGTTTACCTTGCTGCAAACTGAAGCAGCCAATGTCGCCAATTGTAGCGACATATTGACCGTTATGTTTGGCGAGAAATGCTTGCGCGGTGTCTTCAATAACGGGAATTTTATGACTGCGCGCGAGGCTCATAATCGCGTCCATTTCGCACGGATTGCCGAACAAATGCGTCACAATAATGGCTTTGGTTTTTTCGCTTATGCAGGCTGCTATTGTTTCTGCGGTGACGTTCCAAGTTTTCGGATCAACATCCGCAAAAACAGGAATTGCGCCTTGATACAAAATCGGCGTCAGCGCCCCCATGTCAGTGATTGAAGTCGTGATGATTTCATCGCCCGGTTCAGGGTCAATTGCCGCAATCGCAATATGCACGGCGGCAGAACCTGACGTGCAGGCATAAGCATGTTTCACGCCCAGCAATTCAGCGAAGCGCTTCTCTAATTTTTTGACAAATTGTCCTTTGGTGCTGGTAAGAGTTCCGGTGCGAATTGCTTCGGTGACTAAAGCAATTTCTTCATCGCCGAGCGTGCGACCAGAAGTATCCTGATCAGAAGGCAAAGTTATCAATTCAACGGTTGGTGGTGCGGTAGTAGTCATTGGTAAAACTCTCCTAGGCTATAGACACGGCTACAGCGGGCTTTTTCGGGACACTTTGTAAGCGAACGCTCTATTCGGTTTTGGCGTTCGTCCTATGCAACCTTCGCACTTTATTTGTGTAACTTATTTAGTTGTCACATCAGGCACAGGCAATCGCTGTTGTGTGCCGTCACGAAGTTGCTTTTTTGATGACAATCGAAGCTTTAGTAAGCGAGACAGAAGCTTCAGATGTCCGGTAATCGTTTTCACTAATTTCATTTTTGAGTAGCCAAACAACCGCACGGCTAAAGTCGCGGGATACTCAACAATTTTTTCACCTTGTAAATCTAACTTTCCTAACAATTCAGCAACGCCTAAAAAACCGTCTTCTTCCAAAGCTAAGCTGTCTACGATGCTTTTTCTGTAAACACGAAAACAGCTTGTGTACGTTGCTAACTTTTGCCGTAGCACTTGCCGATATAAAAACGACGAGCCTTTCGACAACGTCAAGCGCCAGGCTGGAACGTTCAGCACTTTGCCATCGGCGTGATAGGGCGAAGCCGTGACCAGTGCAGCGTCCGCTGACAAGAGCGGAATCATCTGTTTCAATTCGTGCGGATCGTACGTGCAATCACAATCCATCGAGCAAACAATTTCTGTTTTTGCGGCGCGGATGCCCGTCATAATCGCCGCTGCTACACCACGATTTTTTTCGTGACGCACCAATGAAAAATTCTGCCTAGGTAAAAAGAGCTTTTGCAGCAATTCCCACGTTTTATCAGTGCTGCAATCATCCACAAAAATAAATTGCGGATTATATTTTTCACTGAGGAATTCCTGCACGCTTTGCAACGTATTCGCCAAATAAGGCAGCGTAGATTCTTCGTTATAACAAGGAATCACGATGCTCACAGGAATTTTCGGAGCGGTAGAAGCGATGACGGTGATGGCGCTTTCCTTGCGCGCCTCAAGCGCTTGCAAATAAGCGGGCGAGAGTGCCGTATCTAATTTTAAATGTTCGGCAAATGAAGTGAAATCGTATTTTTTCAGGTAATCTTCAATCACCCAATACATCTTGCCGAGATTGCGATAGTGCCGCATTTTTGTCAGCGACGAAGCGCTGTTAATACGCGGCTGTAAACGATCTAATTCCCAAACGTGAAAATACATCACGAATGGATCATCAAACGATTCGTGCCAGCGCTGCACCGTTTGCTTAATGATTGTGTGCGGAAATTGGCGGAAAAAATTGCCGCCGGCAATCGGCATCAAATAGCCGGGCAATTTCAAAGTCGAAACTGGAAACTCCCAAAACTGTTTGTCACCTAATGTCAACCGATGTGCGAACCGACTCTGTGGATTCGCCTGCACTGATTCACTGGTCGGTACAGTGCTCGCGTCATAAACGAAGTCTTCCTGCGCCAAAATTTCTAACGCCCATTGTGTATTTTTCAATTGCCAGCGTTGCGCGGCGCGAAAACCCAGCACACGTTTTTCGCTCGCGCGTTCCAACCAATCCCGCGCACGCAAAATTTCGGAGCGGAACTCTTCGCGGCTGGCCCGATCAATGTGCAAATTTGAATAGCAAGCAATCTCATGCCCACGTCGCGTGATTTCGCGAATGATGTCTGGCTGACGTTCGGCAATCCAGCCTAACGAAAAGAAGGTTACCTTCGCGCCAAAGCGATCCAGTAAATCCAAAGCCTCTAATGTATTGTTTTCAAAGCGCGCTTCAAAGCGGTTCCATTGTCCCTGCTGAATCAAGCCATCAAACGCACCGACATGAAAATAATCTTCTAACAGAACTGCTAACAAATGACGCTTTGCGGTAGTTTCTTCACGCATTCAAAGCTCGGTTGGGTTGGCAGGAGAGCAAACTGCTGAGACAGGCCACTGCGATTTTTAACAACGTTTGATCGCGTTTTTATTGCAATGGCGTGACAAAGCCCTTACCGACTCCATGCAAATATTGCTAACTCATTATTTCTTCTTCAAATATTGCCCAACGCTCAATCTGGCGTTTTTACTGTGTCCACCGTTGTGTATTGACAATTTTTCTTACTGCGGCACGCTGTTAGAATCGGCCTAGCGTATGACAGGCAGGGGATTACGGAGAAATTTTCACTACGACTTGCCGGTTGGTGGTACGGGGCATAAGTTCACCTCACAACAATCTACGTTAAATTTAAGAAGGATTTTTGATTGGCGCACTGACAATATAAATCTGTCTTTGACAGAACGCAAGATTGAAAAATATCTGACCAATTCGTGTTTTGCGGTAAAGCTCTGCGCAATTATTTGGTAAGCTTATGTTTTCTTAGTGAGATAAATTTTATGACTGTACCGCAACTCAGACAATCCTCATTCACAACCATCCTTGCTCTACGTAAACGAAGGTTAGAGTTTTTGCAGGATTTGCAACGCAATATTGGCGACATCGCGCGTTTCCAGCTTGGCACACAAGGCATTTGGCTGCTCAGCCATCCTGATTACATCCGCGACGTGTTAGTCACGAATCAGAAAAAATTCATGAAAGGGCGAGGCATTCAAATGATGAAACGCTTGCTGGGCGAAGGATTGCTGACCAGCGAAGGCGAAACACATTTGCGGCAACGTCGGTTAGTCCAGCCCGCCTTTCATCGCCAACGTGTAGCCACTTACGCCGACACAATGGTCAATTATGGCGAAAAGCTCCGCACCCATTGGTCATCATTGCCAGCCAATGAACCAATTGAAATGTCGTACGAAATGATGCGGCTGACGTTGATGATTGCAGGCAAAACGCTCTTCGATGCCGATGTCGAAGACGAAGCCAGCGAAGTCTCGCAAGCACTCACACAAACGATGGTGATGATGGAACGCGTCACAAATCCGCTGGCAGGATTTTTGGCAAGATTGCCACTCCCCAGCAATCGGCGTTTTGAAAAAGGTAAAGCCAAGCTCGACGAAATCATTTACCGCATCATCGCCGAGCGCAGAAAAAGTAACGTAGATCACGGCGATTTTCTTTCGATGCTGATGATGTCGCGCGACGAAGAAGGCGGCACAGGCCAAATGTCTGATGAACAAGTGCGCGACGAAGCGCTGACAATTTTCCTTGCCGGGCACGAAACGACTGCTACGGGATTGACCTGGACGTGGTACTTGCTTTCACAAAATCCGGAGGTCGAAGCAAAATTGCACGCCGAAATTGACAGTGTGCTACAAGGCCGCTTGCCAACATTTGAAGATTTGCCTAAATTGCGCTACGCCGAAATGGTCTTTGCGGAATCCATGCGCGTGCTTCCGCCTGTGTGGATGATTGGACGACGCGCTATCACAGAACATGAAATCGCCGGACAAAAAATCAAAGAGGGCGACCTAATTTTGATGAATCAATTCATCGTCCAACACGATGAACGCTGGTTTCCTGAACCGAACAAATTTGATCCCGAACGCTGGACGCCAGAATTAAAAGAAGCGCGTCCGAAATTTTCTTATTTTCCCTTCGGCGGCGGCACGCGCGTTTGTATTGGCGAAGCCTTCGCATGGATGGAAGCAACGTTAGTGCTGGTCACTCTGGCACAACAATGGAAAGCAAAACTCGCGCCCGGACACATCGTCGAACCGCATCCGCTGGTCACGTTGCGTCCGAAGCACGGCATGAAAATGATTTTGGAGAAACGATAAAACACCTGAAATATTCACCACAAAAAGCGCAAAAGGCGCAAAAGATTTTTTGTGCTGTTTGTGCTTCTTGCGGTAAACCTGTTCAGGCAAATTTATAAAAATTTATGGCATTAATTGGAGCAAACGAACTCAAACGCAAAATGGCTATCGAAGTTGATGGTCAACCTTATACAGTAGTCGAACTCATGTTCGCCTCGCCATCCGCGCGCGGCGCGTCCACAATGGTGCGCACAAAATTGCGCCATCTTTTGACCAAAGCCGTGCAGGAAAAATCTTTCAAGACAAGCGAGAAATTCGCGGAATGCGATGTCGAATTGACGCCCGCTTCGTTTATGTACAAAGATGGTGACGGCTACCATTTCATGGATGACAGCACATACGATCAATTCACATTCGACGATGACCAAATCGGCGATGATCGCTATTACCTGAAAGACGGAATGTCGTTGCAAGCCCTGAAATACAACGGCGATCCCGTGTCATTGCAATTCCCGCAATTTGTCGAATTGACGATCACCGAAACAGGCGGCAACGCTTCCGGCAACAGCGCATCAGGCGGAGCGACAAAACAAGCTACGGTCGAAACCGGCTTGGAAATTCGCGTCCCGCTATTTATCAAAGAAGGCGAAGTAGTCCGCGTCAGCACCGTCACAGGCGAATTCGACGGACGCGCATAAAATGTACGATAGGCGTCCCGCCTGTCGCGCTTCGCCAAGGTTGCACTTGCCATTAATTTACGCATTGCCAAATCAGCGACAGGCGGACGCCTATCGTACATAAATCATGAACCAATCCGCCATTTTAGAACTCCTGCTCGCGCATCAAGCCTTCAACTCCCACGAACAACAGATGCTCGAACGCATCATGAATTTTGTGCGTACGCATGAAAATGCCCATTCCCGCAAATTACTCGTAGGCCATCTCACAGGTTCCGCTTGGATCATAGACGAAGATTTTTCGCATGCGCTTTTATTACATCACGGCAAGCTTAACAAATGGCTGCAACCCGGCGGACACGTCGAAGATGACGCCGATATGCTGACTGCTGCGCTGCGCGAAGCCCGCGAAGAAACAGGCGCAAACGTGCGCGCCCATTCCGAAAAAATCTTTGACGTAGACGTTCACGAAATCCCTGCACGCCCGAACGAACCCGCCCATTTTCATTACGACATCCGCTTTTTGCTCATCGCCGACAAAGCCGCGCCGCTCCTAGTTTCCAGCGAATCCAAAGATTTGGCGTGGGTAGCGCTTCACGAAATCGAAATGCTGACGCAAGAAGAATCTGTGTTGCGGATGGTGCGAAAAATGAAATTCGTGTAAACCAATTTATTGATTTCGAGGACTTTGTAATGGCGACTTACCTTTTGACCTGGAATCCAAAACGTTTTGCTTGGGACAATATCAGTGAAATGTCAAATGCGGTTCAGAATGGCGACGCTATAGTTGACTCTTGGAGCTGTGGGAATTCCAAATCTATCAAAATAGGAGATCGCGTTTTTCTTATTAGATTAGGCGTTCATCCAAAAGGAATTGTTGGCTCTGGAATCGTGACCCGCAATAGTTATGATGCACCACATTGGGACGCTGAACGCGCCGAACAAGGAAGGACTTGCCGTTTTGTAGACATTAAATTTGATCGGCTGCTTAATCCTCTCCAAGATACTATTTTGTCTCGTGACCTATTAAACTGGCCGCCGTTTGATAAAGTTCATTGGGATGCACAAGCTTCTGGTATTCGCATTTCCGATGAAGTTGTAGCAGAACTCGAATCGCTGTGGGCTAACTATTCCGAGGGTTCTAAGTTTACACTGCCTGATGAAGTAAGCATTGAAGAAGAAGTCTTTTACGAAGGAGCACTTCGCCAAATCACGGTGAATGCTTTTGAACGCAATTCCTCCGCACGGCAAAAATGTATCGAAATTCACGGCACAAAATGTTCGGTTTGTAACATCGAATTTGGCTTATTTTATGGAGACGTTATGAATGATTATATTCACGTTCATCATCTAAAGCCGCTTTCAGAGATTGGCGAATCATATAGAATTAATCCCGCAGAAGACCTCATCCCAATTTGTCCTAATTGTCATGCGGTGATACACAGCAAAAAACCACCATATTGTCCCGAAGAAGTTCGGGCAATGATAGGTCGGCGGTAAAATCTTTTTGTGCAGCGATTGATTGTGCTATTTTACAAGCTATGGACGATGTACTTTTGCAAAGAATTACTCTTAATCCGGCAGTTTGCTTTGGCAAACCGACGATTAGAAACATGCGCTATCCGGTCGAAACGATTTTGGATTTGCTCGGCGCGGGAATGTCATTTGAGGAAATTCTTGCAGATTATCCCGATTTAGAAAGAGAAGACTTACAAGCCTGTCTTTTGTTTGCTCGCAAATTGGTTAAGGTCAATGCGATTCACCAAGTTCTCGCCGCCTGATAAATCGCCAGCCGAGCGAAATTTCTGCCAATGAAATTTCTAATAGATGCCCAATTTCCGTATCGCTTAAAAACCTGGTTGGTAGCAAATAATTTTGATGCTATTCATACCAGTGATTTGCCGAAACAAAACTTAACAGAAGATAATGAAATTGCGCACATTGCAGACCATACGCAACGGATCGTCATTACGAAAGACAGTGATTTTCTCAAACTAAAAATCTTGCGCAACATTCCACAAAAATTACTGTTAATCACTACAGGTAACATTGGCAATAACGAATTGCTCGCGTTATTTGAGCGAAACTTTGCCAAAGCAATACAACTCTTCGCTTCTTACGAAGTTGTCGAAATTAATAATTCCTTTGTTATAGGACATAGCTTTGAATGACATTTGAAAACTGGTTCCAATCAATTCACACCAACATTCCCGTCAACTCTGCACTCGCAGTTTTGAAACTCGCTGAAGAAGGCGGCACGGTTCCGTTTATTGCGCGTTATCGCAAAGAGCAAACGGGCAACCTCGACGAAGTCGGCGTCCAGCAATCTATTGAAGCCAAAGAGCGCTGGGACGAAATCATCAAGCGACAAACGTTCATCGTTGAAGAAATCGAACGGCAAGGAAAGTTAACTGATGATCTCAAGAGCAAAATTCTGACGACGTTCAATTTGGATTCGCTTGAAGATATTTATTTGCCGTACAAACAAAAGCGCAAAACGAAAGCGACGATTGCGAAAGAAGCGGGACTCGAACCGTTCGCCGATTGGATTTGGAATTGCGGACACGGCGCAGAAGCTCCGCAAGCCGGACAAACGCTCGAAACATTTGCGCTCGCGTTTTTCAATGCGGAGAAAAATATCAACGACGCGCCCGCAGCGATTTCCGGCGCACAAGATATTCTCACCGAGCGCTTGGCTGAAACCGTTGAGCTGCGCGAATTCACACGCAAAACCGTATTCGAGCGCGGTTCACTCAAAACTGGCAAAGCGGAAAAAGCAAAACCGCACAGCAAATTTGAACGATACTTTGATTATTACGAACCCGTCGAATCTTTGCTGAAGCCCGAAAATTCGCACCGTTATTTAGCGATGCGGCGCGGATGGATGGAAGAAGAATTGAGCTTGAATGTTGGCGGTTACACCAATGAAGGCGAGAATGGCATTGCTGTTGATGAATCGTACGAAGCTTCGTTATTAGGGCGCTTTGAAAATGAAGCGTGCAGCGTCAAAGATTTTGCAGGCGCAGAAATTTTGCACAAAGCTGCGCGGATGGCGTTGAAAGCTTATGTGTTGCCCAGCATTGAAACTGAAGTGCATCGCTCGCTCAAAGACATTGCTGACGAAGCCGCAATAAAAGTTTTCGCCGAAAACGTCCGCAAACTTTTGTTATCTGCTCCGTACGGCGCGAAGGCTGTGCTGGGAGTTGACCCTGGCATTCGCACAGGCTGCAAATTAGCCATTGTGGATGACGCAGGCAAATACATCGCTTCGACCGTGATGCATTTGCAAAGCGACCGCGAAAAAGACAATGCGAAAAAATTGCTGGCTGAAACCATTAACAACGGCAACATTCGCGCTATCGCCGTCGGCAACGGAACCGCCGGACGCGAAACCGAAACGTTCATTCGTGAAGCGTTGAAGGAACAAAATATCAACGTGCCTGTTGTGATGGTGAATGAATCAGGAGCCAGTATTTACAGTGCTTCAGATGTTGCCCGCGAAGAATTTCCTGATTTGGATTTGACGGTGCGCGGCGCGATTTCGATTGCACGAAGATTACAAGACCCGCTTGCTGAACTTGTAAAAGTTGATCCAAAATCCATCGGCGTAGGCCAATATCAACACGATGTTTCACAACCTGCGCTGAAAAAAGGTTTGGATTTGGTCGTGGATTCCTGCGTGAACTCCGTTGGCGTAAATTTGAATACGGCTTCGTATCATTTGCTGGCGCGTGTGTCTGGCATTGGCCCTTCGCTGGCGAAAAAAATTGTCGAACAGCGCGGCGAAAAAGGCTTGTTTTTATCGCGGCAGGAATTGCTGGAAATCCCGCGTTTTAGCGCAAAAGTATTTGAGCAAGCCGCCGGATTTTTGCGCATTCAAAACGGCAAACATGCGCTGGATAACACGGGCGTTCACCCTGAACGTTATGGCTCGCTCGAAACGTTGGCCAAAAATCTTGGCAAAGATGTAGTGGATTTGACAGGCGCAGGCGTCGAACTCGTTAAGCAATCGGCTGAACTAAAATCCGAACTCGGCGAATTCACGTTCGCTGACGTAATTGCCGAACTCAGCAAACCCGGACGCGATCCACGCGAAGGATTTTCAGCGTTCGCTTTTCGTGAAGATATTCATCACGTAGCCGATTTGAAACCCGGTATGATCTGCCCCGGTATCGTCACCAACGTCACGAATTTCGGCGCGTTCGTGGACATCGGCGTCCATCAGGATGGCCTCGTTCACATTTCGCAATTAGCCGACCGCTTCGTCAAAGACCCGCGCGATGTAGTGAATCCCGGCGACAAAGTTTCGGTGCGCGTGCTGGAAGTGAATTTAGAGAAAAATCAAATTGCACTGACGCTAAAAAGTGAAGTAAAGCCGCGCGAAGCAAGACCCGTTGAGCAACGCCAAGTACCGTCAAATCAAGCGCGACCGCAACAACGCAATAATAATCAGCGCAATGACCAACGCCGCCGCGACGACAATCAAAAATCCTCTGGCGCATCAAACGGCGGATTCAATAATCCGTTTGCAAATTTAGATTGGAAAAAATAATTGTGTTTCAGAAGTCCGACCGTGAGGGAGGGCACTCCCGCACGAAACGGCGCATAAAATCGCCCCGTCGCTCTGTCGCCCCGTCGTTCTTGAGCCCTTGCTTACGCGCGGGCTTCTGACACAGGTTTTCGATGAAGTAACGAAAATACGGCGGGCGTTACGAGCAATGATAACAAGAGCGCAACCGCCAAGCCGCCAATAACTGATAATGCAAGTGGTTGCAATAACTGTGCGCCCGCGCCGACAGCTAACGCGAGCGGCAGCATTCCTAAAATCGTCGCCAGCGAAGTCATTAACACAGGGCGAAACCTTCTGCGCCCTGATCGCAATAACGCTTCGTGCAAACTGTCGCCTGACGCTAAATGATCTTGTACGGCATCGAGCATCAAGATGCCGTTTTTGGCTACGATGCCGACAACCATAATCATTCCCATCAGCGACACAATATTTAGCGTAGCGTGCGTGAGTTTGAGCATTGCCAGCACGCCCGACAACGCGAGAACCGCGCCAACGACAATCGCTACGGGATGCGCGAACGAGCGGAATTCAATGAGCAATACAACAAACACCAGCGCAATTGCCAACCCTAGCGCGATTGCTAACGAACGAAAACTCGCTTGTTGTTCCTGATATACGCCGCCATATTCAACTGTCATTCCAGGCGGGAATTTCACCTCTTTGCTGAGCTTCGCTTTGATAACATTGATTGCTGTGCCGAGGTCGCTGCCAGAAAGCTGTGCAGTTACTGCAACGTGTTCGCGCAAACCTTCGCGGCGAATTTCGGCTTGGCCTGCGTCGTATTCAATATCCGCAACTTGATCTAAGCGAAACAACGCGCCCGTCGTCGAACGAATTTGCAACGCGCGTAACGTATCAAGCGAATCTTTAGCGTTTTTGGGCAATACAACACGCACCGTAATCAATCGCCCTTGCTGTAAAATCGCTGACACGGCATCGCCCGTCATCGCTGTCGTGACCGTGTTAGCTATCTCCGTAGCGTTCACGCCAAAACGCGCGGCGCGTTGCGGATCAACTTTGAAAGTGATCGCGGGGCCGCTAATGACTACGCCATTGAACGTGTCTTCGACGCCTTTGATAGTTTTAATTGCATCTTCAACTTCAGTCGCTTTTTTCTCCAACGCCGCCGTGTCTTCACTAAATAATTTAATTTCGATTGGCTTGGGCGAATTCACCAAATCGCCAACCAAATCGCTAAGAATGCCTATGAATTCGGTGTGCAATGAAGGTTCAGTTTTGTCGAGTTCTTTGCGAATATCGTCTTTAACTTCGTCGGTTGCGTGTTTATGATTTGGTTTCAGCTTCACCAAAAAATCACCGACATTTGGCTCGGTGACATTTAAGCCAAGCTCTACGCCTGTGCGCCGCGAATAACTTTCAATGTCTTCGTTTTCGCGCAGGATTTGTTCAACGTGTTGCAAGATGCGATCTGTTTCACTGAGCGCAGAACCAGGCGGCGTGAAATAATCCAGCACGAACGCGCCTTCATCAAATTCCGGCAAAAAATCCTGCCCTAAATTTTGATAGATAAATACTGAACCAATTGTGACCGCAACAATCAAGATCGGCACGAATGCTCGATGATCTAACGCGAAGCGCAACGCTGTTTCATAACGCGCAATGATCCAGCGCAAAATCGGCCCCGCTTGTTTTTCTTCTTCGGCCTCATCCGCCAACAAGTTCCGTTCGCGTTGTTCACGTTCTTCGGCGGAAGATTGTGGTGCGTGATGATGCACAATTTCGGACTCGGGTTTATCTACGCGCCGTTTGAATTTCACGAAACGTTTTGCCAACACAGGCGTGAATGCAAGCGCAAGCACTAGCGAAGTCAACAACGCGACCGCCATTGTTAATGCGAGCGAGCGAAAGAATACGCCCGTCACGCCTTCCAAAAATGCGAGCGGCAAAAACACGACAACAGGCGTAATTGTCGAGCCAATGATCGGCACAGTGATTTCACGAATTGCGCTTTCAATGGCTTCGCGCCGCGCCATCCCGCGCGATAGATGCGTGTAGATATTTTCGACGACGACAATCGCATCATCAATCACTAATCCAATCGCCGCCGCTACGCCGCCGAGCGTCATCAAATCAAATGACAAGCCTGCCAATTTCATCGCCAGAAATGTCGTCAGCACCGTGACAGGAATTACGACTGCCGCCACTAACGTCGTGCCCCAGTTGCGCAAAAATGCGTACAAGATTACGACGGAAAGCAAAAGGCCAATGCCAATTGCATCGCGCACAGATTTCATCGAATCGCGCACGAGCGTTGATTGATCGTAGAACGGCGCGATTTTTATATCTTTAGGTAACACCGCACGAATCGCGTCCAATTCTTCCTTTACAGCATCGGCAACAAAAATTGTATTTGCTTCAGGCTGACGAAACACATTCAGCAAAACTGCCGGATGCCCGTCGGCAGTGACGATGATGTAATTCGGCTCCGCGCCGCCGCCTACCACAGCAACATCAGCAATTGTGACAGGCGCGCCATTCACATTCGCAACGACAATGTTGTTGAGTTCTTCAGGAGCTTTCGCCTGTCCGCTGACCAGCGCGAGTTCAAGATGATGATTTTCGTCAATCAATCCGGGCGAAGCGATGATGTTGGAATTTTTTACTGCGTCCGAAACTTGTTGCACCGAAACGCCACGCGCAGCCAATTTTTCAGGATCAATCGTGACGTGATATTCGCGCGTTAATCCGCCCGCGACAGCAACATTGGCTACGCCTTGCAACCGCGCCAAACGCGGGCGCACGGTGTATTGCGCAAAATCTTTCAGCGATTGCGGATCGCGCGTATCTGAAATTAAGCTGTAACCCACAATCGGGAATACAGCGAACGTCAAACGCTCTACGCGACGAATCGCAACCGTCGGCGGCAAGGTTGCAGCAAGCTGCGACAATCGCCCTTGCACGAGCTGCAACGCCTGAAACATATCGGTGTTCCAATCGAAAAATAAATCAATGCCAGCGGCTCCGCGCTGCGTCGTAGAGCGAATCAAACGAATGCCGGGAATGCCGTTCATCGTTTCTTCGATTGGCTTGGTAACAGAAACTAACGTTTGTGGCGCAGGCACTACGCCGTTGTCCACAATGATGACAATGCGCGGAAAATCAGTTTGCGGAAACAACGCGCTCGGCAATTGCCACGCCGCATAAATACCGCCCGCGCACAACAACGCGACCAGTAAGATCACAGCGCGAGATTGATTGGCTACAAGACGCGCGAGGTTCACTTCTTGTCTCCTTCTTTCGCATCTTGTTTCTCGTCCTTATCATCTTTTTTCTCTTTGTCGTCCTTCTCGTCTTTCTCTTCTGCGACTTGTACTTTTGTACCATCGGGCAACGCGTAGCCGCCTTCAATCACAACCGTTTCATCGCCTTGTAAGCCCTCGGTAATTTCAATTTTATTTCCGGTGCGAATGCCGATGGTGACTTTGGTTTCGTGCGCGATCATTTTTTTGTCTACGACCATTACGACGCCTTTGTCAGCATTGGTAGCGTCGAGCGTTACGGCAGACGCCGGAATCACAATCGCATCTGACACAGTTTTTGTAGGGAAAACCACAGTTGCCGCGCCGCCCGCCCGCAAACGGCGATTTGGATTTGGCAATGAAACCCAAATTTCTATGGTGCGATTGGTCGGATCACTTGCCGGACTGATGAGCGAAACGCGCCCTGATAGTTTTTGTTCGGGCGATTCTGCTGGAGTCACGAGCGCAGTTTCGCCAACGCGTAAGTGCGCGGCAACCGTGTCAGGAAACGGAGCTTTGACGATGACTTCGCTGAGATCGGCAATATTGACAAGCTTTGCGCCCGCCGCTGCGTATTCGCCCTGAAACTGAAATTGATCGGTCACAACACCGTCATAGGGTGCGCGGATTGTGGCGTAGCTGAGTTGTGTATCAAGCGTAGCAACGCGTTCTTCTGCCGCTTTGACGCGATTTTCGGCAACGGCTTTATCATTTGGATTAATCGCCGTCGTGCGCACTTGCACTGCACTTTCAGCAAGCTTCAATTGATTTTCAGCAGTCGTCAACGCAAGTTGCGAAGACTCAAGTTCTTTCAGCGAAAGCCCGTTTTGGTCAAATAATTTTTTGCGCCGCTCATATACGGCACGCGCGTTTTCGACATTCGCTTTAGCATCACGCAAATCTTTTTCGGCTTGAGAATTGGCTTGTACCATTGAGCCTTTATTAAGTCCTTGTAAATTCAAATTTGCTTCCTGCAACGCTGCGAGTGCTTCCGTGCGCTGTGCCTGTAAATCGCGGGCTTCGAGCGTAGCGATCACTTCGCCCGCCTTCACAAATTTATTTTTGAGAATCGTCATCCGCGCAATCGGAGCCGAGATTTTCGCGCTCACTACGGCCTGTTGACGTGGAGCAATTGTGCCGACCGCTGTTGCTTGTTCAGCAATGCTTGTGCGCTCAGCCTGCGCGATTTTGACACTGACGACAACTTCTTCTTTCTTCTCTTCTTCTTTTTTGGCAGCACAGGATGCGAGCGCGAAAATAATTACAATCAATAAGGCGTTTCCTAAAATATTTTTCCAAAAGATGAACAGAATTTTTTTTAGACAGGATTGACAAGATTGTTGCCAAGATGAACAAGCACCATTTGTGTAAATCCTGCAAAAATCTTGTTCATCCTGTCTATTTTTCGCTAGGCTGTCTGTATCTCTGCGATAAAAATCAGGTCTCACATTCTTCATCTTCACTGTCCTGTCGCTTGCCGCAAACGGGCGAGCGCGATTTGATAATCGTAAATGGCTTGCGCCAGCGCGGCGCGTTGCGCCGTTACAGTATTTTGCGCGTCGGTGACTTCGATAATCGGAGCTTCGCCTGCGCGATAACGAGCGAGCGAAATATCAAAATTGCGTGTGGCATCGGCCACGCCAGAGCCTGCAATGCGAATGCGGTTAGCAGCCGATTGCGCCAACGCGCGATTCGTATTGTATTGCTGATTTAAGGCGAGGATTGTCACTTTGCGCGAAGATTCAAGACTCTGTAAACGAAACTGCGCTTGCCGTTCGTGGCTTTTGCTAACGCCCCAATCAAAAATCGGAATCGTCAATCCCACTGTAGCCAGCACGCCCGAATGCATTTTCAACGGCGAAGCCCGCAACGCGTCACTCGCAAATCCACCGCTCAAGGCGTAAGTCAATTGTGGCATTCGTTCTGCGCGAGCAAGTTTTACTTCGTTTTCTAACGCCCGCCGCTGGGCATCGAAGAAAGTAAATTCCGGTCGCTGCTTAATCATGTCTACAGCAAAACCATCTATTTCGCCCGCTTGCGGCAACGTCGTAGCCAAATCAGTTACGCCAATCGCAGCGGCGCTGTCATAACCAATCAGCACGCGCAAAGAATCTTGCGCAGCAACTTCCGCCCCAATCGCTTGCTCTAATTCGTCGCGTCGCTGTGTGACTTGTAATTGCGCACGCAATAAATCCACTTGCGCGACTTCGCCCGCTTTGACGAGCAATTCGGTGAGTTGCGCAAAGTCGGTAGCGGTCTTCAGATTTTGGTTGGCAGCGGTGTGTTTGGCGACAGCAAGCGCGAGTCCGAAATATGCTTCGTCTACGCCTTCAATCAAAGCGCGTCGCGCAATGTCTGTGCCCGCGTGCGCCGCCGCGAGCAACGCACGACTGCGACGCAATGACGCGCGTAATTTTCCTGAAGTATCAATTTCGCCGCTCGCTCCGCCAAGCCCTTGATATTCTGTAATTGCGTTGGAGCCAATAAAACTAGGCGTGTGCGCAATGTCTGCGCCAATTGAAGGCGAGTTATAAATTAATGTCGGAGCCGCCGCGATGCGCGGATAAAATGCAGCTTGCGATTGCCGCACGTCTTCATTTGCGCTCCGTTCGTTGAATTGCGCTTGCTCAAAAGTTGAGGCTTGCTGCAAGGCTAAGCGCACTGCTTCATCTCGTGTGAGCGGCGTAATCGGTGGCACTGGCGCAACAGATGATTGCCCATAAATTTGCGGCAATAGCAGGCAAAACATAACGAGCACAAGAGCCGTTTTTGCTAGTTCAAAATTTTGCGATGAGCTATTTCTAAATGATTGATGCATTCGTTCGGATTAGCACCTGCGACATGGATTTTACTGTTTTTCTATTTCGGACTCATAGTAAATGATTGCCTTGTTTTTTATAAGTGACGCCATTTTCTAAAATGCGAATTGACAAGAAAATTGCAAGCGGCGTGAAGAGCGGGCGGCGACAGCTTGACCAAAAAACGGCGAACTAAGATTCCCAACATAACTGGAAAAATTCACATGGTTCGTTACATTCACGGCGTTCACGCCAACCGTCAAAGCTGGCCCTTTCTCTTGTTTTGCTTTATTCAGATAAATTTCACGCGACCAACGTAAATCAAGTTGCGCGAAGCCTGGCCCTTGCAACGTATTGCGCCCCACACCATTCGGACGATCTAAAGCCAAACTATCATGATTGTCGTCACGCCCTGTTGTCAGCGTATACGGTGCGCCTGTATTGAGCGTTACGGCAGTGCCGAGATTGAAGTACTTGCCCACTTTGAAAGTACCAAGCAAATTGAAGCGGTGACGCATATCAAAATCAGCACGCGCCCATTCGCCGCTGAGGTTATAGCTATTCGCAGGAAAAGATGTGATCCCGCTTGTATCATTCCGCGCTCGCCCCAAAACATATTGAATCATGCCATTGAAGTACGGTGTGATGTTGCCGCGCAGCCCAAGCTCCAGCGCGTGAGATGCCTGGCGTCCGGTTGATTCAATCTGTCGAACCAATGAAAAAGTCGGATCAGGCCGCTGGATAAAAAGTGGCGCGAGCGGCGCATTCACATCACGCGAACGGAACAAATTAATGCCGCGTGTATTGGTGTAATTCAGCGTCAGCGTCAGCGATTTGCGCAACTGCCGCTCAATGCCCAGACTGGTTTGCAGCGTGTAAGGAATCACTACGTTGGGGGCAAGTCGCACGAGACTGGAAGGTTGCGCGGCAAATGTCTGACCATTGCTCAACGGGTCTGGAAAACCCGGATTGGTTAGAACGTAACGGCGCAAACGCTGCCCATTAAAGCGCAACACTTCGGAAATCGGTGCAGGGCCGGAGCGATCATAAAAGATGCCGAGGCCGCCGCGCACAATTGTTTTTCGCTGCTTATCTGGCGACCACGCAACCGACACGCGCGGAGCAAAATTGTTACTGTCTTCATTGAAATAATTTTGCCAGTCATAGCGCAAACCAACCGCGACAGACACATTCGGGCGCAAGCGTATTTCGTCCTGCACAAAGCCGCCCAACACCATTTCCCAAAAAGTTACTTTGGTCACACCCTGCTGCTGAATAAAAGAGAAAGGGCGTTTTTGTAAATAATCCTGTAACGAAGAAAAATAAAATGTACCGATGCTGTTGGTGCGGTCGTTGATGCCGCGCCGACTGAAATCAGGGACTTGCACTCCGGCTTTAATAGTGTGTTTTCCGTGCGAATAAGTAAGTACTTCGTTGAGCGTCCAATGTGCCTCTGTACGCAAATAATCAGCCTGTGCGCCGCCGCTGGTAAAAGCATCCTGCACAACGATCCGCTGCGCCTGCCGCACACTGGTTGTTGGTGCGTCATATCTGCCCAACATGAAATTAAGCTGATTGACGAGCCGAGGCAAAAGAATCCAGTTGTGGCTGAAGCGCAACAGGTCTTCGTGATTCTTAAAATTGGTTGCGACCTCTGGCAAATTAAATCCGCCGACACCTTGATTCTTAACGCTTTGATCTTCATACGAATAAAGTACAGAGAACGTGCTTTGCGCCGTCATCTGCCGCGCCAGTCGCAGAGAAAATTCAGTTTGTCGAGTTGGTCTGGGAAAATTAGCGCTGATCGTACCATTTTCACCATTGGCAAAAATGATTGATTGCAGATCATCTTCTTCGCGGTTCGCCGAAATTAAAAATGAACTCGGATGTGTTTTATTTTTGCTGATCGGCCCTGTCAGATTGCCTTCAAAAATTCTGCGCTGTTCGGTTGGCCGCGTGGTGGCAAACACGTCACGGGCGTTTAGATGTTGGTCACGAAAAAGAAAATTGAACGCGCCGTGATATTGTGCAGCCCCAGGTTTAGTAATGATCTCAATGCGTCCACGCCCCGGACGACCATATTCAGCCGAATAGGGATTATTATTAATTTTGATCTCTTGAATAGCCGAAGCGGAAACGCCTGCTTTCGTGGCTTCCATGCCGTCTACTACCAACGTTACACCGCCTGTACCAACGGCTCCGGCGTCCAGAAATTGTGATAATGCGCCAACGTAATTTTGATCTATCGCCGGAAGATTATTCAGCGCATTTCGATCTAAAGTCACCACGTCCAGATTGCCATCAGCATTCGTGTTGGCCTGCGCCGAATTTTCAATTACCACTATGTCCTGCTGTAACTCTGCAACTGACAATGCAATCTTTAAGGGAGCAAGCGGAGAGCCGCTAAGTTGTACCGGAACATTTGTCGCGGTGAAGCCTTCGCGCGTGACCACAATTTCATAATTCCCTATTTTCAATTTATCGAAACTGAACGCGCCGGAAGCATCGGTCACAGTCGAGCGCAAAACCTTATCGCCCTGCTTGATCGTTACCTGCGCGTTGCTGACTAGCGCCGCATTTTGATCAACGATAGTGCCAACGAGCGAAGCCACCGCCGGATTCTGCGCTCGTATTGCCGCAGGGCTGATAAGTAAAAATAGTAACAAATAAAACCAACGATTTATAACTTGTTTTTGAGACATAGCATGAAAACTATCTAACTGTTGTGGCACCGTTGTAAGTAGTCTTACTAAAAACTAGCCGTTGGATTATTTGGCAATGGGCTGACCGTCTGTGCCAATCTTAACTTCCGACACCTTGCCCTGTTTTTTTATTGCGGCCTCGTAAAACGCAATCGCGTTATTTTTCGTAACGGATTCGATTTTTACAATTTTGCCTTTGCCGACTAATTTCAACAGGCCATCTTTGACGGCTTTGGGGAGTGCGGAGATAGCGACTTCTTCTTCGATGTCGCCAAGCGTACCATCAGCTTCAATCATCAAATCTCTGCTATGCCCATTCACTTTTGTCTCAATTTCATAAACCGTTTTTCCGTTTTCTTTTTCCTTCGAGATGCTGCGAATCGTAGCTCCCTGCGTTTGTTCTTGCACTGTTTTTTGTACGGCGGGAGGAATATCTTTCAGTCGCACACGCTGTTCTTTATCCTGCGCTGAAACGCTTATGACCAACATTGATGTAAGGCTAATGACTAAGGCCGCGATAAGCTGTGGGCTGATTTTTTTCATTTCAATACTCCGATTCTGTTTAGTAAATATGAGAAAGGACGCGTTGCAATTCTCGTAAGGTGCAAGCTAACACACACAACCTAAACAGAAGATAAATGCAGGAAATGCGTACAAATTATCAGGCAGGAGCATGAAAAGTATTTGGTAAGATGACGACAAAAACACTGCCGCTTTCATCTGAACGGCGCAGCACTAAGCTGCCTTGATGAGCTTCTGCAATCCATCGCGCAATCGCCAGCCCCAACCCCGTGCCACTGCCATTGCCTTCTTCGGTACGAGTACGCGCTTTGTCTACGCGATAGAAACGATCAAAGATATGCGGTTGCGCAGCGGCAGGAATACCAATGCCGGTATCAGTAACAACGATTTCGTCACCACTATTTGTTGATGCAAGGCTGAGATGAATTGAGCCACCTGCTGGCGTGTATTTGATCGCGTTATCAAGCAAATTCAGCAGCATTTGTCGCAGCAATTCTTCGTCACCGCGCTGCTGAATATTCGGCATAATTTCCCAGCTAAAATTGATCCCTTTATTTTGGGCTAATACGCTTACAGCGCGGCTCGTTTCAGTCATCAGCTCATCAAGGTAAAAATCCGTGATCAGTAATTCTCGTTGTCCGGCATCGGCACGCGCCAAGGTAAACATGTCTTCGACAATGCGCGTCAAACGCTGTGTTTGCGCGGCAATCATTGCAAGTGCATCGCGGTATTCAGCTTCGTTGCGAGCAGGTTGTTCTAAAGTCACTTCGGCAGCAGTTCGCGCGACATAAAGCGGCGTACGCAATTCATGCGAAGCATCAGTCATAAATTGCCGCTGCCGTTCAAACGAAGAATTTAAGCGTCCGAGTAAATCATTAAATGTCGCCGCAAGCTGTCCAAGTTCATCACGCGGATTTGCGACGGGTAATCTTTCATTTAAATTTTCTGCGCTAAGCTGACGCGCTTGCGCGGACATCTCGACCACTGGTGCCAATGATTTGCGCGCCAGCAACCATCCGCCCGCACCTGCTAACAATAAAGCCAGCGGCACAACGAGATAAAAAATCTTACGCACTAAGATTAATTCTGCGGTAAGGCTTTCTAATGGTTGAGCAACAATAATGAAATATGGCGATGAATCCGCTTTTAAATGGATTGCTTGTCTGGCAACTCGCATTTCAGCTTTATCATTTTGCTTGATCGGTAAAGTAGCGAAAGAAACGTTATCGCTGATATTTGCGGCGAGTGGCAGAGAGAGCGTAAGCGCAGCACCTGTTACAGCAGGCTTGTTCGCAGCTAATTGCCCTTGCGAATCATAGATAAAAATTGTCTGAAGCGGCGCGTACACTTCTTCCAATACACTTTTCGCCGCCTCACTACTGGTTTCGCCTTCCGCACGCTCGCGCTCTATCATTTCAGTTAGCGTGACGATTGTGTTGTGTAATTCTGTATCCAACCGCTGTTGTAAATTGTGCGCGAGCAAGATGTGAACGCCAATGCTGAATGTCAGTAACACGAGTGCCAGCACGCCCACATACCACAACGTTAGCCTTGTGCGAACAGAATCAAGCAATGTCGAGTTCCTTTCCGGCAGTCAGGCGATAACCTTCGCCGCGCAATGTGCGAATCATTTTCAGGGCATAGCCTTCATCTATTTTGCGGCGCAAACGTTGAATGTACACTTCGATTAAATTTGAAAATGGATCGAAATTTTCATCCCAAACATGTTCAGCAATCTCAGCACGTGTGACGACTTCGTCCACTCGTCGCGCTAAATATTCCAGCAAAGCATATTCTTTTGCGGTCAGGTCAATTTGCTTGCTGCCACGCCAAACGATGCGGCGCGGGATGTCAATTATCAAGTCGGCAATGGCTAAGCGTTCGGCACGCAATACTGGCCCACGCCGTAACAATGCACGCACACGCGCTAATAATTCATGAAAATCAAAGGGCTTCACCAAATAATCATCCGCGCCTGAATCCAGCCCTGCAATGCGATCTTGTATAGCTTCACGCGCGGTCAGCATCAAAACGGGAAACGCCGCACCGCTCTTGCGCAATTCGCGGCACACTGCAAAACCATCTTTATGCGGCAACATCACATCCAGAATAACTAAATCATACTCATTAATGCTGACTTGTTGCAGCGCGGTTTCGCCATCGGTTGCAACATCTACTGCATAGGTTTGCTCGCGCAAGCCTTTCGCTAACATACGCGCCGCTGCTGGTTCATCTTCTACTAGCAAAATTCGCATCAAGCTCCTTGTGAATGAGAGCAAGCATAATTCATCTTAGATAAATAGAAAGTAAACGCGTAGGCTGAATTATAAGGCGAGTACCAAATTGTTAGCGATTTGGGCAGAGTTCGCAAACTAACATTTCGATTTGCAAACGCGGCGTACCAAGTGAAGATTTTAAGGCAACGTCAACCGCAGCAATTTTTTGGATGGCTTGTAAAATGCGCGTCGTGTCTAAGCGGCGCGCTTTTTCATTGAGATGAGTAACAGCGAAAGGTGACATGCCTACGGCCTTGGCGACTTCGGAATTTGGCGCATTTTGGCGCATCAGTTCTTTGGCGATGAGCATATTGCGGTAGCTGCGGGCGATAGCTCCCAAAATCATCAACGCTAAGCCCTGCTTGTCTTTTTCTTGTGCAAATAAATGCTCCAGCAAATTCAGTGCGCGCTTGCGATTTCCCTCCAGCACTGCATCGCTTAATTCAAAATTTGTATGGTCGTGCGAATAGCGCACTAGTAATTCAACTTCATTTCGTGTGATGCGGCCTTGCGAGCCAACATACGTCATCAGCTTGTCTAATTCCGTCGTCAGTTGCTGCAAATTTGTCCCAACCATGCCCACTAAAAATGCTGCGGTAGCCGGATCAATCGAGCCGCCGTTTTGCGTGACATAATCAACAATCCAACGCGGCGCAGCTTCGCGTTCGTCGAGCGGTGCAAAGCTGACTACCGTGGAAAATTTCGTCAGCATCGTAGCAATGTTGCGACGCTTATCGAGATTCGCAGAATCGAACACCAACACAGTGGATTCGACTGGTTTGCGAAAATAATCCTTCAGTAATTCAAGCTGATCTTCGTCGCTGAGCGCTTCAAAATCGCGGACGACAACAACGCGGCGCGGCGACATCATTGGATACTGTTCGGCAATCGCTAATGCCGCGTCTAAGTTCCCTTTGGCAATCGAAATTTCCGATACATTAAAATCGCGCAAGCCGGCATCAACAGCGGCTTCAATCAATTGCTTGACGGCTTGTTTGCGCAAATAATTTTCGGCGCCCTCGAACAAATAGATAGGATCAAACTTGCCGCTTTTCAATTGACGGGAAAAATCTGTTCGTGATTTTTGGCTGTCGTTGGATGCGTTCTTTTTCATGGATAATCAAAGTCAGAACCACGTGCGGTAGCAGGTGGTTCTCACCTAACTTGCCCACGCGCTCCCGCACGTGGTTCTGGCATATGCGCTCACGATATTTGTTGCGCGTTGATGCCTTCAGCGGAAAAGGCTTCGAGCAATTGCTGAATGTGGTCGTGTCCGCGCGTCTCTAAAATCATATCAATCTCGACGCCGCCGACTTCTAATTTGGCGAATGCTCGATTGTGCGCTACGTCCATGATATTACCGCTGTTGTCGGCTACGATTTGGCAAATTTTTGCGAGTTCGCCAGGGCGATCACGCACGATGGCGCGGATGCGTACGAGGCGTCCGTCTTTTGCCAAGCCGCGCTCAATAATTTTTGAGAGCAAATTCGGGTCAATGTTACCCCCGCAAACGAGGATCGCCACGTTCTTCCAGTCAAGGCCAGAAATTTTATGAAATAGCACCGCAGCTAATGCTGCCGCGCCTGCGCCTTCGACTACAGTTTTTTCAATTTCGAGTAATTTCAAAATCGCGCTGGCAATTTCTTCTTCAGAAACAGTGACGATTTCATCAACGTATTTGCGAATCACTTCCAGCGAACGCACGCCCGCGCGTTTAACCGCTAAGCCGTCTGCGATTGTTGGCTTGATCGCAATTTCAGTTGGCGTTCCGGCCTGCAACGCAGCTTGCATCGAAGCCGCGTATTCTGGCTCAACGCCAATGATGCGAATGTCGGACTGCAAAGTTTTCATCGCTACAGCAAGACCGCTGATTAATCCACCACCGCCAATTGGCACAACAACCGCATCGAATTTTGTTTCTTCTTCGAGCAATTCCAAGCCAATGGTTCCCTGCCCCGCAATAATGGCGTCGTCATCAAACGCATGAACAAATGTGTAGCCGTGTTGCTTCTCAAGCTCGCGTGCCTGCGCCAACGCTTCGTCATAATTTGCGCCGTGCAAAATGACTTCGCCGCCGAGGTCGCGCGTATTGGAAACTTTGATGAGCGGCGTAGTTTTCGGCATCACAATCGTGGATTTAATGCCGAGGCGCGTCGCGTGATAAGCGACCCCTTGCGCGTGATTGCCAGCGCTGGCGGCAACTACGCCCGCGCGTTTTTCGGTTTCGCTCAGTTGCAATAATTTATTGAGAGCGCCGCGTTCTTTGAAGCTGCCCGTCATTTGCAAATTTTCGAGTTTGAAATACGTGTGGCAGCCGCAAAGCTTGCTCAAGGTGAGAGAAAGAGGACAGGGCGAGTGATAAATCGCGCGGCCTAAACGTTCGCGCGCAACTTGGACATCTTGCAAATTAATCATTTGGATTGGTATTTAAAAATCGCTCCGTTCGCGCCCACCAGCCAACCGCAATCGGGCGCGATGAAAAAGAATTTCGCAAAATTCGCACGGCTTTTGAGCGGCACGCGTTCCCAGTGTGCGCCGCCATCTTGCGTGTGCAACAACATACCGCGATCACCAGCAACCCAGCCTTCCGAGTTGCTGGTGAAATAGATCGCCTGCAAATTTTCTTCGGTGCCGGACGTTTGCAGTTGCCAGCGACTGCCACCATTAGTCGTAGCCAGAATAGTGCCGTCAGAGCCTACCGCCCAACCACGCTTGGCGTCAATGAATTGCACTCCGCGTAAAGTTTTCGTGACGCCGGAATTTTGCTCATTCCAATTTTTGCCGCCATCCACCGTGCGCAAAATTATGCCGCCGCCGCCGACCGTCCAAGCGTTGCTTTCATCGAGCGCACTCACATCAAAAAATAATTTATTGATTGGCAAGGCCTGCCGTTGCCAACTGCGACCGCTGTTGCGCGTCACCAGCATTAAGCCTGCTTCGCCGCAAGCCCAGCCAGTACGATCATCCGCAAACATCATGCGCACAATGCCTAGCCCGTTATAAGCCTTGGGATCATCGGGCTTCAATTCTTCGTCCCTTAAACTTGCACTGCTCCAATCCTTGCCGCTGTCGGCGCTGACTAACATAAACGCGCGGCTTTGCGGAATGTCGCTCGCCAAACGATTGAAGACACTATATTCGCCGAGCACTACGCCGCGTTGCGGATCAAGGAAATGTACATCGCGCAGCACCTCGCCGCGCGCAATTGTTTTGCGTTCCCATTTCGCGCCCCCATCGGTTGTCGTCAATAGAATGCCGTTACTGCCAACGATCCAGCCCTGATTGCGATCTGCGAAAAACACCCCTTGCAACCGCGTCAACACGCCACTTTCTTGCGCGACCCATTCGCCGTTGGATTGCGCACGCGTGGCAAAAACGCTGCTGATTAATAAAACTAAAAAGAAGATAAATCTTTGTGAATACATGAATACTCTGGAATAAGAAATACGCCGTAAAGATAAGTTTACGGCAAGAGTTTCGCCGAAGCTAGGCAAAGAAAAAGGCAAAGCAGGTTTGGCCTGTTTGCCTTAATTTTTAGCGCAACGCGATGTGCGACGATTAGCGTCTGACCATAATCATCGGCAACCACGCTACGCCCTGAATCATTTGCATATATTTGGAAATTGTCTTGAAGCGATTCCCCGGCACAAAAATGATGTCGCCCGGCGCAATTGGTTCGTCCAGCGCTCGCCCTTTGGACAAATCCTTGTAATTCACAGCAATCGTGGTGGTGCCGCCGCCTGGCGTTGAGCGCGCAATCGTGACCTTGCTGCTATCGCCGGTCGGCAAAATCCCGCCTGCATTGACGATTGCTTCACGAATGGTCATGCGGCGCGTCATTTCGTAAATCATCGGACGGCCTACGTCCCCATCAACCATATACTTCATGCTGTGTGATTGCACGAGTTGGACAGTGACTTTCGGATCAATAATGTACTCATTCAATTGCTCCGCCAGGTCTTTTTCGACTTCGGTCACGGTGCGTCCGCGCGCATTTATACGAATGTTCAATTTATAATTGATCTTGCCATCGGGAGGAATGATAAGGCTTGGAATTGAATATTGCGGCAAGCCAAAAACTTCGACGCTGATAACATCTTCCGGCCCAAGCCGATATTCTTCGATGTAATTTTTTAGATAAAGTAGTTCCTGTGCTTCTACTTCCGCTGAACGCGCACTGTTAATAGTTGGCGTAGTTGCCGCTTTATTTTTTTCTTCCCCTGTTGCGACAGGAGCTGGCGCAGCAGTTTCTTTTGCGGGTTCTTCAGGCTTTGCTTGTTTTACTTGCCCACTTTGTGCCAGAACTTGCGCCGTCGCCAATACCGCGAACAGCGCCAAGATCGTAAATAAATATCGGTAGTTAATTACTTTCATGTCAGCCTCCTGAAAAGCTAAGCTCAAATTATCGCCCCTTACCAAACAAAATCGTTTTGATCGTTTGCAAGATGATCCAAATGTCGAAAAACAACGAAGCATTTTTGATGTAATACAAATCATACTGCAATTTTTGCAGTGCGTCTTCCACCGAAGAACCATATTCGTATTTGACCTGCGCCCATCCGGTCAGACCTGGTTCGACCAAATGCCGTTGCGAATAAAACGGAATCAGTTCAGTCAACTGCTCCACAAAAACCGGGCGTTCAGGGCGCGGCCCGACGAAACTCATTTCGCCGCGTAAAACATTAATCAACTGGGGCAGTTCATCAATGCGAACTTTGCGAATAAATTTCCCTACGCGCGTCGTTCGATCATCATTTTTGGCAGCCCACACTGGCCCGTCTTTTTCCGCATCCGTGCGCATTGAACGGAATTTGATGATCGTAAAAAGATTGCCGTTTTTGCCAACGCGTTCTTGTTTATAAAAAACTGGCCCCGGCGATTCCAGCTTAATTGCTAAGGCTGTCGCAACCCATAACGGAAAGCTCAGCGCAATGCCAACAACGGCTAAAATCAAATTGAACAGCCGATTAACGACTGTCCAGAAACGGCTGCGTTTGCCTCCGCCTGAAAAAATGATCCAACTGGGGCGCAGCATCTCGACGCTGATTTTCCCCATGATGCGTTCATACAGCGAGGTGCCTTCTTCAATTGACGCGCGTCCCTGCAGACGCAAACGAAGTAGTTGATCCACAGGTAAATGTCCACGCCGATCTGACAGTGCGACAACAACACGATCAATCTTTTCGCGCTTCACAATTTCATTCAACTCGCCGACAACACCAATAACCGTCGGGTTAACCAGGCTCTGCCCCACTAGTGTAGGGTCTTCACTAACGAAGCCAACAATTCGATAGCCAAAATTGCGGTTGTCGAGAATGGCTTTGGCCAACTCAATCGCAGAAGCATCGGTGCCAACAATTAATACTTTTTCCCCAAAGCGCGGATGGCTTAACACCCAGTGACTGACAATGCGCCAGGCGATCATCATCAATAACGTGATAACAACTGTGCGGCTTGGCACGCCACCAATCGCGCCTGTCGGGTCTTCTGTGTCAATGTATCCAAGCTCGACGGTCGGGATTACATAAAAGATGAGCGCTAAAACAAAACAGGCTGTGGACATCGCCATACAAATACGGCGACATAATTCCCGGAGCGAATGAATGATTTCTAAATCGTATAGATCAAAAAGATAAAAAGTAATTTGGCAGACAGCCGCAGTTAGCAAAATTTTGGCAAAGGCGTGGTTTCCAGCCCCCCACAGCAGAGTGTCATAATCTTTTGGGTAGCGCCAATATAAGCTGAGCATCACCGCCAACACGATAATGCCGCTTTCAATCGCGACCAACCCGACTGTTCTGAGCCAAATATCTCTTCGTACCATTTACTTCCTATAGTGCGAAGCCCGGAGTGAACCTGATAATTATGCTTTCACAAAAGTAATTCTTAATAACGAACAGATGCTGGGGAGAGGTACTGTTCGTTTATGTTTACTTACAATCAACCAACTAATTCCGGTACTGTCACCATTCTTTGTTTTAGTTATACCACCTGACACCCTATTTTTCCTCGTAGGAGGATGGCCCCGCATCATTCTCTGAGGGGGAATCTTTGCGGCGCTTGAAACGTTCTGCGAGTGGGCCAAGTCCTATGCGTTCCAGCCAGGATGACTGCTCTTTATTTTTGCGATAACCATAACCATAGCCATAACCATAGTAGCCGTAATACCCAACTTCTGACATCTGGTCAGCGCCGTTTAGAACTACGCCTAAAATGCGGTTGGAAGGTAACGCTTCCATCGCACGTTCAATGGTACTGTGGCCTGCTAATCCGGCGCGCACAACCATGACAATGGCATCAGCATGATTCGCCAAAAGCCTTGCATCGGCAAAAGCGACGGTCGGAGGCGCGTCAATTAAAATGTAATCGAAGTATCGGCGCAGTTCCGATAGGGTTTCGCCCACGCGTTCTTTCGAGAGTAATTCGGCAGGATTCGGTTCTTCGCGCGTTGAGGAAAGAATATAAAGAGAAGAATCATCAATACGAACAATTGCGGGCAAAGCCTCACTGACTTCATTTAAAATTTCGCCAAAGCCAAGTTCAAAATCCAAGCCCAAATAAGAGCTAATACTGGGGCGGCGCAAATCGCTATCAATTACCAAAACACGCTTTTCTTTGGATTGCGCAATTGCCCAGGCCAAGTTCAAAATCGTAGAAGTTTTCCCTTCACCAGCAACCGCGCTTGTCATCAAAATAACTTGCGTCAATTTTTTTTCTGCTGCGTGAAAAACCTGCGTACGTAATGTGCGGTACTGTTCGCAACCTTCCGATTGCGGATCAGTAAATAAGACTAAGCGGGTGTGCAAACGCGTGGCATCTAAATCCGCTGTCGTCGGAACATATGGCTCTATCGTGGTTGGTGTATGCGATCCTCTTTCCCCTGGAACCGGAGCGGCAAGCTTGTTAACCGGCACTAAGCCCGGAATACCATTGAGTGATCTTTCGCCATTAGTACCATAAGATTTGTTAACCGGAGGAGCAAAAACACCGTTGCTATAGTCAGGTACATCAGGTATCGAACGCGCTAAATCTTCTTCTGAAAAAAAGGTGATGGCCGCTCCTTCATTTGAGCGCGGCCCAATCGGAGAACCAATACGATCTGGTAATTGAAAGCTAGGCGCGTCATCAACCACCTGGTCGGGCGTTATCATTTTTTCAGCTAACGGATCATTTCCCTGCCCTTGATTTTCTTGTTGACGCTGGAGCGCCTCTAAAATACGTCCCATGTATTACCTGCTTACAAAATAAATTTACAGATTCTTCCTCTTACGCTCGCTTTTCTGAATCGTTAGTCACGATGCCAAAATCGGCAGCACCATTTGTGCTTTCATTGCCATTACTGGCTTTCGCACTATCTGAATTAATTTGTGAAGTTGCGGCTCTTGGTTGCGCACGTGGGGCTTCCTGATTGGGTGCTACTTGCGCACGAGCAGAACGAAGTGGTGCGGCTTCTGCTGCACGCAACTGCGGGCGATTTTGATGCTCAAATTTGCGCCAATCTTCTTTAGCATTATCACTAATGATTGAACGTGTTGGCAGCCCCCCCAAAAACGCTTCGGTCTCATCCGCATCAATCGAAGGACGAAGCAAATCTAATTCCTCGACGACATCGCTAATAATTTTTTGCGTGATTTGCTTTGCCTCAGAGGCAAAACCATTGAGCAAGGCATTATCGCAAATATTATTTACCAAGCGCGGAATGCCTTCAGAAGCGCGATAAATCAAGGCTACAGCATCCGATGTGAATAAGTCCAAACGTGTAGCGCCCGCAGTTTTCAGCCGCGCGCGAATGTATGCTGGCACTTCATCCGCCCGCAGCGGACTAATGTCGCAGCGCAAACTAATGCGCTGTTTCAATTGCCGCAACGAAGGGTCATTCAAAACCCCTCGCAATTCCGGCTGTCCCGCTAAAATAATTTGTAGTTGTTTTTCGGTATACGTTTCAAAATTGAGCAGCAGCCGAATTTCTTCCAGCAAGTCGCGGCTCAAGCCTTGCGCTTCATCCACGATTAACACGCTACGCAATCCACGCGCGTGGCGGGTCATCAACAATTTGCCCAGTTTCATTAACAAATCTGATTTGGAACTAAATTGCGTGACGCCAAAGCTCGTGGCGATGTAGTGATAAAATTCAGATACACCCAGACCCGGATTAAAAATGTAGCAAGTCAGCACGCTTCGATCTAAACGTGCCAACATTGCTCGTAACATTGTCGTTTTCCCGGTTCCAACTTCACCCGTAGCGACAATCAATCCTTTGCCGTGCTGAATCCCGTAATGCAAATTCGCCATTACTTCACGGTGGCTTGCCGTGAAGTAAAGGAAACGCGGATCAGGCGTTAGGCTAAAAGGAATGTCTCGCAATCCATAAAATTCTCTATACATAAGCTTTTATTGTGTTTGCCGGGGTTATTTTTTCTTGGTCGTTCCTTTACCCAGCGAAAATATTCAACACGCGAGAACGCTGTAGAATGGTGACCAGTACGGGAATGGCTACGATAATAAGCAACAGCACACCAGCCACCTGCACCAGCCTAAGCATAGCACGTTGCCGCCGTTCATTATCAGTAATAATTTGCGGAACTGTCACCAATAATGGCAGATGCATATAGTGTTCGACGTCGCGCGCATCCTGAATTGTGAACAGCGAACGCGCTTCCATCGCAAAAGCAATAACAAAGCCTGTTGCTAAGCCCACCAAGAGTGAAAGCGGATAGAGCATCCACCGTTGCGGAGCATCAGGCTTTTGCGGCACATACGCAGGGTCTTGCAAACGGAAGGTGTTGCCGCTTAATTCAGTTTGCAATTTTGAACCGAACTCAACGTTATTCTTTTGTACTAGCAAATCATCGTAATCTTTTTTGTAAGTGTTGTAATCCCGATCAATTTTTTGCGCCGCTGCCTGTAAAGCTGGAATCGTTTGCAATTTAGAATTTAACCCATTGATTTCTGATTGCAGTTTATTTAGGTCATTTTGCTTAATATCTAATTCACGGGTAACACCCGTAATGCGCAAATTCAGGCCTTCGAGTTCAGGAGCTTTAAGCTTCTTAATTTCTTCCGCGCGTTTTGCATTGGCCTCTTCCCGATCCTTAGCGGCATCCGCCCTTGCGTTCGCAATTTGTTTTTCAATGGCTTCGATTTGCGCTCTGACTTCCTGCACTTCAGGATGTTTTTCCTTATAAATTTTCAGCAGCGTTTGCAACTTTGTTTCTAAATCCGCTCTTTTTCCTCGCAAGGTGGAGTCGGCTTGCATTTCACTGAAGGTTTTGACTGGATCGGATTGTCCATAGTCATAGGAAGCAGAGTTTTTCTTCAATGCCTCTAACATCAAAATATTATTTTGTAAGGAATCAATTGAGGACTGCATGGACTGACGCTGCATTTGCAAAGAATTGATTTGCCCGATAATGGTTTTATCATTTCCCTCAAACGCTTCGGGATGTTCTGCCTGCATTCTCGCCCGCTCAGATTCGATGCCTTCCAGTTGCTTTTTGCGCTCAACCAAACGGTTTTCGAGCGAATCCATCAGCCGCCGATTTTCAATCACCATCTTATCCATATTGGCGTCAATGAACCGTCGCGCTAAATCAGCAGTCACAAGCTGCACAATTTGTGGGTCTGGCCCTTTAAACGAAATATTGAAAGCATTTGCGCCTGCGCCTGTATTGCGAACTTGCACATCAATTTTCTTGCGCATCTCATCCAAAATTTCTTCTTCAGGGCGCTTCAAATCGCGCAGATCACGATACAAATCAAATTGCTCGATAATGCCTTTCAACTCCGTGCGGCTTGTCACCATGTTGCGGATGGTGCTTAGACGTGAAGAGATGTCTACCTGAGTAGGAGTGATGCCGACTTTGCTATCTAATTTTGCCTGCTCAACCAAAATCAATGTTTCGGATTTGAAAACATCCGGTAATTGTTTGATTACATACGCAAGCGTAGCCGCAATAATAAACGTGGGCACAATCACATAAAATTTACGCCGCCATAACATCCGTACATATTCGGCTGGGGTCCGTACGCGAAAAGTTGCCATTTTCTTTCTCTCCTTGCAGGAAGCTCAGTCGTTAGCCGTGCTGAGCAACAATTCAAGTTTATGCCTTAGTCGCTTAACCGGAAGTAGCAAACCTACTTATCCAGTTTCTTGCTAAAACACGCTACTAACATAGTAACCTTCTGTTACGAAGGTCTTGCCGGCTAATGATGTATACGTGTCACCCTGACAACAGCTTGGGCAGCTTTCGTCAGGTGAACAGGATCGCAGCAAGAAAAATCTTACTGGTTAAGTCGGGCAGGACACCTTGAACTACAAATAGTCTCAGTGGGGGGGGACCGATATAAATTAAATATTTGAGCGAGTTATGAGGAAATGAAAATGCCCCCAAGGTCGCTCAAACAGCGGCTGCGGAGGCAGATCGAATGCTGTCTATCAAAACGCAAATCTCCACAGTTCACTGATGGGCATCATTTGTTTTTGATTCGCGTCTGTCTAAGTCGGGATTATCTGGATTAGGCGATCTTTAGTCAACTCATGAATGATCTATACCGCTTTTTTCAGTCAGACTAACCCATTTTGATAAACTTGCCGATCTTAAAAACCAAAACCGACAGCCCGCCATTTTCCTAAAAACCGCACTCCTCCTGATTAATACAGCAAAGTAACAATCAATTATTGTTACTTGTTGACGACCAAAGTCTAACGCGTAAGGCAAGCGCGGTCAAGCCAAGTTTTATCAGTTAAACACAGTACAATCTAGCAGTTATCAGAGTTGGCAAGCAAATAAATAACGCATAAAAAAACCTATGAGCCTCCAAACTGAAGTTCTCACAGGTTTTTTATTACAGCTACGCGCTAACGCCTACGCTATCGCAATTTTGCAATTTCGCTTTTGACTGCGTCAGCATCGCGATAAGTTGTACCACCTAATTGCAAAGCCTTGTTGTAAGACTGCAAGGCTTTCGCTTTATCGCCGCTATCTTGATAAGCCTTTGCCAAATGGCGGTGATATGTTGCTTCATTTGGTTGTTTCTCAATCGCCTTGAGAAATTGCTCTATCGCTACGTTGTGCATGCCTTTTTTGTACAAAACATAGCCCAGCGTGTCATAAAAACTGCCTACATTTGGCGACAATTGGATCGCATTGCGCGCGTGTTCAGTGGCTTTGTCCAAATTGCCTTTGCCTTTGTCCGCCATCAACCACGCCAAATTATTGAGTGCAATCGAAGCCACGGGCGTACGCGCATCATAGCCAATAGATTTTTCGTAATCTTTCAGCGCTTCATCAAACTGGCCTTTTTCTTCCTGCATCATGCCAAGCAACATATAGGCTTGCGCCATCTGACGCGGATTATCCGGGCGGCGATTAACTAATTGCTGTAATTCGTCAATCGCGCGATCCACTTGATTCTGATTTTTGTAAAACGCGAAAAGTTTGAAATAAGTATTCAAATAATTCGGTTCAACTTCGATGATTTGCCGCAGCGTTTTTTCGACGTTTGGGGCGTCTTTTTGTGCTGTGTAGATGTCAACTTTTTTGTCCAGCAAAAATGCTTTCTTGAATGGCTGCGAAGCGATCAAGGCATCAAGTTTTTGATGTGCTGCTGCATAATCCTGTTGGAAAAGATATGTATTCATCAGGCTATTCACAGCGGCATCGCTGGACGGTCCGATTTCAACTGCTTGTTCCGCTTGCGTGCGCGCATTGGCGATATCTTTTTTGAGTAAATACAAGTTTGCCAAATTTGCTTTCGCTTCAGGATTGCGCGGATCAATTTGAATGGAGCGTTCTAAATCAACCTGTGCGCCGGGATAATCACGCAAATAAAGTTTCGCAGCGGCGCGCGCGGTAAACCCTTTGGCTTCCACATCCGACAATGTTTCAGGATCAAGCCGCGAAGCCTGCATCGCTACGGAATTGGTTTTCAGCGCCGCGATGCCATTCACAATTTTGTCGGCAATTTTCAACGCTTCCGCTGCATTTTTCGCCATCTCACTTTGATTACCTCCACCGGAATTTAGCAAGACGCGAATCATCATCAACAAGCCTGCCGGATTGTCTGGATAGAAGCGTAAGAGATCATTTGTGTAGACGCGCGCGCGTTCGGGATCGCCGTTTTGCAACTGCGCTTCCGCCATCCAATACAAACCTTGGTGTAAGCGCGGTTCCTGTTTGAGTACTTGGTCGAAATCATTTGACGCTTCACGTATTTTGCCGTTGGCGAGATTAATTCTGCCGTGCATAAATAAAACGTCTGTGTCTTGTTTATTGACTTTCATCGCCGCTTCGATTTGCTGCGAAGCTGCGTTGATGTCGCCTTTTCTCAGCAACAAGCCAGACAATTGTACATAGGCGCGCAAGTATTTCGGGCTTTGTTTGACGAGTTCCTGATATTCCGCAATCGCCTGATCAATTTTGCCGTCACGCGCGTGTAAGTCTATAATTTGCGAACGTCCTTCGTTTTTATCACCTGATAATTCGGTCAAACGATTGATATATTTTTCGGCTTCACCAAAATTTTTCTGCGATTCATAAAACCGTGCCATTGCTGCCAGCGCAATTTGATCTTTCGGATCAGCATCAACTGCAGCTTTCAATTCCGCTTCGGCCTCGCCAGCGCGCTGTGCACTGAAAAGAAAATCTGCCAGAGCCAAATGTGCAATGCTGGATTTCGCATCCAAAGCAACCGCCTGTCGAAAGATTTTTTCGGCTTCGGTATTGAATTTGGCGCGCACTCCGGCATCAGCTTCGCCCCTGGCACGTTGGTCGTAATAACGCGCATAGCTTAACTGGCTCTCAACGCGTTTGGGGTTCAACTCAATCGCTTTTTTCAAATCCTGTTCGGCCTCAGCCCATTTTTGCCGGGATGTCGCCACACCTGCGCGCAAAATATAGCCTTCCGCATAATTTGGATCAGCAGTCAAAACTTCGCCCGCTAATTTTTCGGCTTCTGCGACGTTGGCCGGTTCACGCGTATTCAGCAAATACAAATTTCCGATGCGGACTTTTGCATCAAGATTTTTGGGGTCAAGTTGCACAACTTGTGACAACGCCTCGTATGCTTCCTGCACGTTGTTCAGTCCCATGCTTGCATCGGCTAGTCCGAAAAACGCATCGGCATATTTTTTGTCGAGCGCGAGCGCGTTGCGAAATTCTAGCCGCGCTTCCCGAAATTTTTTCTCAAGTAAAAATTGCTTGCCCTTTTCCAGATGGCGGACTTTGGCCTTCTGCGGGTCTTCTTTACAGCCAACAGCCAACGCACAACTGAGCGCAAGCAAAAAAACGGCAATCGTTCGCAACGAACAAATGTAAGTGAGTGAGGGAGATAACATGATTTCAGTCTTATCTTTCTTTATAAATTTTGATGGCATGAGCAACAAACTTGTCATTAGTGAAAAGCATTGCGAGGGACTGAAACGCTCTCAAAGGCCAGGCAAGCATTATTACTCAAACTTATTACTGAAGGGCACACTTTCCAAGTTAAGCCCGCAGTTTAGCCTAGCCCTATCTGGTGCCGCAAGAAAAAGATTCAGGCTGGCCAGAACTTTGCTTAACCGAACGACAGGCAAATGAAAAATTTTTCTCCTCCTTCGCGTTGCCTTCTGCGAATCGAAAGCCGATAATATGAACTTAATGATTCATATTTAGTGAGAAGTTTTACCGATACGATGAGCCAAAACACTGAAGTTGCGCGATTGCCAACTAATTCCAGCACTCAATTTGATTTGCAAAAAATCGCGGCTGGCGTTCGTTTGATTCTGGAAGGATTAGGCGAAGACACGACCCGCCCCGGCATTCTTGAAACGCCACAACGCGTGGCGGAAATGTATACAGAAATTTGCGGCGGATTAACTGAAGATGCTGCCGCCGAAATAAAAGTGCTGCCCTCAGAAGCGCACGAAGAAATCGTGATGGTAAAAGACATCACATTACACTCGATTTGCGAGCATCACTTGATTCCCTTCACAGGTGTTGCCCACGTCGCGTATATCCCACAAGGTGGGCGCATTGTCGGGCTGTCAAAACTCGCGCGGATCGTAGACATTTTCGCGCGCCGCCCACAAGTACAGGAACGCCTGACTGCGCAAATTGCAGACCTGCTATACGAAAGCGAACTCAAGCCCCAAGGCGTTTTAGTTGTGGTCGAAGCGGTTCACCTATGTATGACCATGCGAGGCGTCAAAAAACCTGGCGCCGCAACAATGACTTCGGCTTTGCGCGGTATATTTCGTACCGATGAAAACTTACGTGCCGAAGCAATGGCTTTTCTCAAACGTTAATTTTAATCATCCCGATTTTGGTTTTTATAATGTTCGATAAATTTAAAGAAGAATGTGGAGTATTTGGTATTCATGGCAATTCTGAAGCTGCCAATCTTGCCTATTTGGGATTGTATTCAATGCAGCATCGCGGACAAGAATCCGCCGGAATTGTGACTGCGGATGGTTCCCGTCTGCGAGCTGAACGTGGAATGGGACATGTCAGTGATGTGTTCGACGAAGATAAACTTGCACTCATCCCCGGTCACATCGCTATCGCGCATAACCGCTATTCCACTGCGGGCAAAGTTAGTATCAATGAAGCGCAACCTTTTTCAGTGAATTGCAGTTTCGGCCAACTTGCGCTTTGCCACAACGGAAATTTGCCCGATGCTATCGAAGCGCGACAGCGCCTTGAAGATGAAGGCGCGATTTTTCAATCCACTTCTGACACTGAAGTTTTATTACATCAAATTGCGCGTTCGAGAGCAGCGACCTTGCACGAAGCCATTATCGAAGCCCTCAAGCAAAACGACGGCGCGTATTCTTTGTTGTTCGCTTCGCCGACAACGTTAATCGCGGTGCGCGACCCGCGCGGCTTTCGCCCCTTAGCAATGGGCGCATTAGATGGCGCGACCGTGTTTGCATCAGAAACCTGCGCCTTCGATTTGATCGGTGCCAAATACGTCCGCGATGTTGCGCCGGGCGAAATGGTGATCGTAGACGAAGCTGGCGCTCGTTCCCTGCATCCTTTTGAGACAAAACCAATTTCGCATTGTGTTTTTGAGCATGTTTATTTTGCGCGCCCTGATTCATTAATCTTTGGGCGCAGCATCAACAAAAGCCGTCACAAAATGGGACGCATTCTCGCGCGCGAACATCACGTCGAAGCTGACATCGTGGTTCCGATTCCCGATTCTGGCGTAGCCGCTGCGGTTGGGTACGCTGCGCAATCTGGCTTGAAATTTCGCTTCGGCCTTGTGCGCAATCATTATGTCGGACGTACATTCATCGAACCGCAATCGCAAATTCGCCATTTTGGTGTGAAGATCAAACTCAACCCTGTGCGCGACTTGATCGAAGGCCGCCGCGTGATTTTGATTGACGATTCGCTAGTGCGCGGCACAACCTCCAAAAAAATTGTGAAGATGGTACGCGATGCGGGCGCAACCGAAGTTCATATGCGCATTAGTTGTCCGCCCACCATTTCGCCGTGCTATTACGGCGTAGACACGCCCACAAAAGAAGAGTTGATTGGTGCAAACAATACGGTGCCAGAAATTTGCGAATTTATCGGCGCGGATTCGCTCGGCTATTTGAGTTTGAGTGGATTGCGCGAAGCGGTTGGGGACACGCCTGAATCAAAATTTTGCAGCGCTTGTTACACCGGAAATTATCCGACGTTGCTCAAAAACCAACCTGTCCAGATTGCCAGCGCCCGCGCCGGACAACGTGTATTGTTAACTGATTCACGCTCATAACACTCGTACGACGAACATTCTTGTTCGTCCAATTTCTTACAAAAGCGAACAGGAATGTTCGCTTTACAACACTGAATGAAAAGAAGGTTGCCCCAATTTTTCGGCACAATTTTGCTGATGCTTTTTGCGTCAGCGCTTCTTACTTCCTGCAAACCAAAAATTGAAGAAGGTCACGATCAAGCCCCAACACTTGCTGAAGAATTCGCGCCTGGTGGCAATTTGCGCATTTACGCTTTGGATGTTGGGCAAGGCGATGGATTGCTAGTTATTTCGCCTAAAGGAAAATCAATTTTAATTGACGCTGGCCCAACCGAAGCAGGCAATGACGTTGTGACCGCGCTGCACAACCACGGCGTCAAACAAATTGATTTGATGGTAGCCACTCATCCGCACGCCGATCACATTGGCGGCATGCGCAAAGTCTTTGACAATTTTCGCATCAGGAAATTTTTGGACAGCGGGCAAACGTATGGCAGCGCGACATATGAAAAGTTGTTGCGCGAAATTCAGGATAACAAAACACCTTATATTAAAGCTGTGCGTGGACAATCTATCGAAATTGAGCCGGATATAAAATTTGATGTGTATGGCCCGCCTGACCCGCTTTTTACCGACAAAGATATTGGCAAAGATCGCAGCGTACAAAACGCCAATTCTGTCGTCCTGCGTTTGAGCTACGGTACGTTTTCGATGCTATTCACGGGCGATGCAGAGTTTGAAACCGAAGATCGCATGATGAAAGCGGGCGCAAATCTCAAAGCAACTATTTTAAAAATCGGGCATCACGGTTCGCGGCATGCGACGAGCGGAAAATTTCTGACAACCGTAGCGCCGCAATTCGCCATCATTTCCGTCGGCGCAAACAATGATTACGGACACCCCGCGCAATTAACCATGGATCGGCTGAAGACTGCGAAGATCAAAACGCTGCGCACGGATTTACAAGGCGAAATTGAAATTTTTTCGGATGGAAAAATCTTTGACGCTCGTCCAACACGCGAAACCACTTTGGCAAAAACATGGTCGGGGCGCGAATCTGTAAAGAATGAGTTGACGGTGAATCCGTAAATAAAATTCAAACACAATGAATGAAGAAAACATAAAAACTGAATCCCAATCAATCGCCTTTATTGATCGCATTGAAGGCAAGATCGCAGTGCTTATTTTTAGCGATGAAACTTCGCTGGATATTTCGCTCAAACAATTGCCCCAAAATTCGCAAGCTGGCGATTTTCTTAACGTCACGTTTGATGCGCTCGGCAAAGCGATTGAGTTCACACCGAATATCGTAGAAAAAGAAACTACAATTGAACGCGTCACCGAATTGCAAACTGAGTTGCAAGCCAATAACGACGCCGATCAAATGAACATAAAATTATGACGCAATCCATTAGTTATAAAGACGCAGGCGTAAACATTGACGCCGCCAATGATGCCGTTGCCCGCATCAAAAAATTAGCGAACACGACATTCAACGAAAATGTGCTTTCCAACATCGGCAGCTTCGGCGGTATGTTCAGCGGCATGTTTCCGAATATGCACGAGCCTGTGCTGGTAGCCAGTGCGGACGGCGTCGGCACAAAATTAAAAATCGCATTTCTCACCGGAATTCATAACACCGTCGGACACGATTTAGTTTCGCATTGCATCGGCGATATTTTGGTGCAAGGCGCGAAGCCGCTTTTCTTCTTGGATTACATCGCCACAGGCAAATTAGAACCCGGCATAATTGAATCTGTCGTCGAAGGTTTGGCGCGCGGTTGCCGCGAAGGAAACTGCGCGTTGCTCGGCGGCGAAACGGCGGAAATGCCCGGGTTTTATAGCGATGGCGAATATGACATTGCTGGTTTCATCGTTGGCGTAGTGGACAAATCAAAAATCATTGACGGCTCGCGCATCACGGCGGGTGATGTAGTGCTTGGTCTGCCTTCGCTCGGCTTGCACACGAATGGATACAGCCTCGCACGCAAATTATTCCTCGACGTTGCTGAATACAAAGTTGATGACGTAGTCCCTGAACTTGGTATCACAGTTGCTGAACAATTATTGAAACCGCACAAAAATTATTTCCCAGCGTTGGAAAAAATGATTGACCGCGAAGGATTGATTAAAGGCTTGGCACACATCACAGGCGGCGGCTTAGTCGAAAACATTCCGCGCATTTTGCCAAGCAACGTTGATGTGCAAATTGACGAAAGCACGTGGACAGTGCCGACCGTTTACACGCTGATGCAAAAAATCGGCAACGTCCCGCGCGAAGATATGTTGCGCACGTTCAATCTTGGCATTGGCATGGTTGCCGTTGTAAGCCCTGAAAATGCACCTTTCGTGAAAGATTCCTTACGCGAATCCGGCGAAGAATTTTACGAAATCGGCAGCGTGATTGAAGGCGATGGTAAAGTTGTATTCGTTTAGCGTATTCGAGGCGTTCCTGTGCAAAAGAAATTTATTAACCCGGAAGAATTACCCGACTGGAAAGATTTCTTCACACAGGTTGTCACTGTCGAAAATCACGGCGTAAAAACGATATATGTTTCGGGTCAGGTCGGTGTAGACAAGCAACAAAAGCTAGTTGGCACAGGAGATTTTGCAGCGCAGACGAAACAAGCCTTGCTAAATCTTGCGACAGCATTGGCAAGCGCAAACGCTATATTCGCCGATGTCGTCAAAATCAATCTTTACGTCGTCAATTATAAATACGAAGATGCAGCAGTGATTGGTGCGTTGCTCAGGCAACATTTTCCGGCGGAAAAATTGCCCGCTTGCTCCCTCATCGGTGTGCAGTCATTAGCCCGAAAAGAATTTCTGATTGAGATTGAAGCCACAGCAGTCAGCAAAAATTAGACTGACAACTATAAATCTTAGTACGACTAAATTACTTCTCATCTTTCACATATGAAATCACGTAAATTTGTTGCGCTTTGCCTTTCCCTGTTATTACTTCCCTATCAAAGTTTTGCCCAACAACCTACACAAAAAAAATTCGACCTCACAGTTGACAGCATCATGCGAGGGCCGGATTTAGTAGGTTATGCGCCAAGCAATGTCTATTGGTCGCGCGATTCGCAAAAAATTTATTTTCGCTGGAAGCGCGCAGGCGAGCCACGTTTGAAGCAGCCTGATTTATACGTCGTGAACCGCGATGGCAGCGGGCTGCGCAAATTGTCAGAAGAAGAAGCCAAACTCGCGCCGCCGGATTCAGGTGAATTATCAAAAGACAAAACACTGACTGTGTACAGCGACGAAGGTGACATTTGGCTTTACGATCACGCGAAAAATGAACGGCGCCAATTGACGAAAACGACGGATAGCGAAAACAACGCGCATTTCACCAAAGATCAAAAACATATTTATTTCACGCGCCAAAATAATTTGTATACGCTTTCGCTGACAGACGGAGCGCTTGTACAAATCACAGACATTCGCACTGGCCCCGCGCCTGATGACAAGAAAAAAGGCACAGACAGTCAGGAATTTATCAAAAAAGAAGAGCGCGAATTACTCGACGCCGTAAAAGAAAAAGCGCAGTACCGCGAAGAGCAGGAAGCCAAACGCAAGGCGCAGGAAAAACGCAAACCATATTTCTTGCCGCCCGGACAAGCGCCCGGAAGTTTATCACTCACGCCAGATGAAAAATTTGTCATCGTTTCCGTCATCGAACCAGCACGCGATACAAAAAATACTATCGTGCCAAATTACGTTACGGAATCGGCTTTTACCGAAGATATTCCTTCCCGCAACAAAGTCGGCGACGCGCAGGGACGGACAAGACTCGCCGTCATCAACGCAACAACAGGTGAAGCAAAATTTGTCGAACACGGATTCAAAGAACCACTGAAAAATCCTGCCGACAAAAACGAAAAACCGCGCGACCGCGAAGTGCGATTTTTTGGTTTGAAATGGTCAGAGGACGGCAATAAAGCTGTTATCACTGCGCGTTCAGCCGACAATAAAGATCGCTGGATTATGAAATTTGATCCGGCTACGGCAAAGACTTCCGTGCTGGATAATTTGCACGATGATGCGTGGATTGGCGGTGGCGGTTTTGGTAACGATTCGCTCGGTTGGTTGCCAGATAATAATACATTTTATTTTGTGTCCGAACGTGATGGTTACGCGCATTTGTACATACAAAAATTCGATGGCGGTGCGGCTACGCAATTGACCAAAGGCGCGTACGAAGTTTCTGACGTACAAATTGCCGAAGACAAATCAAAATTCTATTTTACTTCCAGCGAAGTCAGCCCATCTGAACGGCATTTTTATGCGATGAATTTTGATGGCAGTGCGAAAACAAAATTGACATCTGCCGTCGGCAATAATCAGGCGACGATTTCGCCCGATGGCTCAATGTTGGCGCTGATCTATTCAGCAGGCAATAAGCCGTGGGAGCTTTATTTAACTGCTAGCAGTGCGGGCAATACGGATAAAAAAATTACGAATTCGCCGCTTGATGAATTTGCTAATTACAACTGGATTGATCCGCCTATTGTAAAAATTAAAGCGCGTGACGGCGCAGAAGTTCCCGCGCGAATTTACAAGCCGAAGAATTTTCAAAAAGGCGGCGCAGCGGTGATCTTCGTCCACGGCGCAGGATACTTGCAGAACGTGCATAAATGGTGGAGCAGTTATTACCGCGAATATATGTTTCATCATTTGCTGATGGAGCGCGGCTTTTTAGTGCTCGACATTGATTATCGCGGCTCGGCTGGATACGGGCGCGATTGGCGCACGGGAATTTATCGTCACATGGGCGGCAAAGATTTGACCGATCACGTAGACGGCGCAAAATATCTCGTCAGTGAACACGGCGTAGACGCCACGCGCATCGGAATTTATGGTGGCAGCTACGGCGGATTCATTACGCTGATGGCGATGTTCACAGAGCCCGATGTTTTTGCGGCAGGCGCAGCTTTGCGGCCTGTAACAGACTGGGCACATTATAATCATCCGTACACTTCAAACATTCTCAACAATCCGCAAAGCGATGCAGAAGCCTATAAACAAAGCTCGCCGATTTATTTTGCAAGTGGATTAAAAGGCGCGTTGCTGATCTGCCACGGGATGGTTGACACTAACGTGCATTTTCAGGATTCCGTGCGGCTCGCGCAAAAGCTAATTGAATTGCGCAAGGAAAACTGGGAGCTGGCGGTTTATCCGGTTGAAGATCATGGCTTTGAGCGAGCGTCGAGCTGGGCGGATGAATACAAGCGGATTCTGAAATTGTTTGAAAATGTCCTACTGGAAAATCTTACACAAAAAAAAGTTCCAGTGAAAAAACGTTAGTTGAAGAAAAGAAAAAGGCCAGTGATTCTGGCCTTTTTCTTTTGCGCAATTAGCAGAACATTAATTACCAGCTTTTTTCATTTCCTTGCCGGCTTTTTCTGTTCCTTCACCAACTTTTTTCACGCCTTTTTTGACGACGTGCTTGGTTTTCTTGCCAGCCTTCTTTGTTCCTTTGACTGTGGCTTTCGCCACGTTCTTTGTACCTTCGGCTGTACCTTTACCTAAGTCTTTTGCACCTTTGCCAATGCTTTTAATACCGCTTTTCATTTTATCGCCTGCATCTTGCGGCGCAGCAAAAATTTGCGCACTAAAAACCAAAGCAAGTGCCGACCCTAAAATTATTTTCTTCATTTACTAGCTCCTTCTTTTTTCTCATAAACCTTGTTTGCTAATGACGCAATTGCCATCAGCAAACAGTTACGCAATCAAGGGGATATTATGCAGTGTAGCAGTTAATATCCCCTTTTTCAGCGTTCGCGTAAAAAAATTGGAGCTAGCCTCAAAAATAAAACCTGCCTGCAATTTGAAATTGACGGGGGTCTTCGGTAGTTGTAATTACACCAAAATTTGCCCCGCCCAGTGTCGTCCCAGGCGCTTGAAAATTTGCCCGATTGAATAAATTGAAAGCTTCGGCGCGAATTTGTAATTTTGAATGCTCCGTAAATTTAAAATCACGTTGCAATGAAAAATTCGTTACCAAATAACTGGGGCCGCGCAAATTCGGCAATGAGCGCGGTGCAGTACCAAACGTGTAAGGAGCAGGTTGCGCAAACGCGGCAGAATTGAAATATTGCTTGATCCAGTCTGCTTTCGCGTTGTTGTTAACCAAATAGTTACCGACAATGTTCGGGCGCAGTGAGTTAAATGCCAGCCCTTGCAATGATGCATTTGTAGCACTGATTGAAAGCGGGAATCCGCTTTGCGCCTGCACAATGGTATTAATGGCAAAACCACCAATAATTTTGCTCAACACACCTTGTTGCAAGAAATGTTGCTCTTTTCCAAACGGTAACGTCCAGGTCACATCACCAATAAAGCGATGCCGCACATCAAAGTTCGAGAGCGATTTATCAGCACGCCGATTATGATAATCCTGATAATACTGAATCTGGATCGTTTGATTATTCGCCGACATCGAAGTCAGATCATCCAGCAATTTTGAGAATGAATATGCTGCGCTGAAAGTCAGGCCATTTGTGATGCGCCGCGCCGCGGTAATTTGCACGGAATGATAGCTGGAATGTGCTTCATTTTGACTGTACGAAACTACGTTGCCAAATTGCGGATAAGGTCGAAGTAATTGCGCGACAGTCACTGTTGAGCGCCCCAGAATCGAAGTCGAAGCTGGACGTTGATCAGCAGGCAAAGCCAAAAATGGGTTTGCAACTGTGAGATTGCCAAGCGGTGTGCCGTTCACAACTTTGCTCGCCAGCGCAATGGCGGTGGGCGAAAGCTGATTGATGTCAGTTGCACCGCTGAGTAATCCAACGCCTGTGCTGCCAGCATAAGCTACTTCGAGGTTAATTTTTCCAGGCAATTCACGTTGCACATTCAAATTCCACTGCCCGATAAAAGGCTGGCGAATATTGCGCAATCGCACAGGGATTGACGCTTGCCCGTAACCTGTTAACGCGCCAAGCACGATGGGGCTTGGCTGCACAATGCCGGACGGAAAAGGATTGCTCAAATTGGTTCCAGCTACGGGGCTGATGCCGTTATTCAGCGAAGCAATAAACGGAGTTTCGGCTACAGCCATTGCAGAAGTCACAGTATTAAAACCGCCACCGCCCATTGGCGCATAAAGAATTGCGCCACCCGCGCGAATCACAGTTTTGTCATTCACCTTGAAAGCCAATCCAATGCGCGGCCCAAAATTATTGAAGTCGCGTTCGTAATTTTCGCGGTTTGAGACGCCGCCCTGCCCTACCGGATTTACAGTGCCGCGCAAGGCAATTGTTTGCGTGCCTAAGCCAGTTGCATCCGGGAACGTAACTGAAATTTGATTGATCGGGAAATTCGCTTTCGGATCGAAATTCAGCAAGCGGTTGAAACGTTCGGTGTTCGGCAATTCCGCTTCCCAACGCAATCCTAAGTTTAGCGTGAGACGGTCGTTCACCTTCCAATCATCTTGTGCGAACAAGGCGTAATATTTATTTTGAATCGCAGGTTGCGGCGCAATTCCTAACCGCCCCGAAGCTGGATTGCCTAGCAAAAGCGCCGCAATTCCATCACCTGTTTGCGGTGTTGCTTCCGTTGGTACCCGCTGCGTAAAGCCGCGCGAAAAAGTAAAATTCCCAACCGGATCATCAGGCCGATAATTGTACATACGATAAATCCGTTCGTTCGCGCCAAACTTGAGCGAATGATTGCCGCGCAACCAGCTCACATCCTGATTCAACGTATAGACATCCTGATTGTTGTGATAAAAACCAAAATTACGCGGCGGCCCTAGCGATGTATAACCTGCTGGATTAAGCGTAGGAAAAATTATGGTGTCGTCGGAGGCTTTGGCTAAATACGCAGGAAAGCCCAGACTGGTCACATTGAAGCCGCGCGAAAAATGCGTAGCGTCGTTATTAAACCGCGTCATTCCGGCATTCATATGCAACACGACTTTTGCTGAAAGCGTATTCACATAATTGATGACGTGCGTACCTGGCACTGAAGATTGCAGCGGATTTTGGATAGGTGAAGCAATGCTGGTCGGAAACGGGCCAGAGTTATAAAGAATGTTGTGGTCTTTAATAATGCGCCAGAAAAGCTGTTGTGTAGAAGAAAGGTTGTAATCCACACGCGCCGCAATTTGATAATTGTCGGTCGTCGCAATCGTGTTGGCGATATAATTATTGCTAAAGCCAAGACCATTTGCATTGCGCGATCCAGCGGCATTTGGCAGCGGGAAATAAGCTACGGCTGCGCGTCCAACGGGATTGATGAATGCGTCAGGAATAATGTTATCAGCAAAAGCTAAGCGCGAACCTGCACCCGGTTGCCCTGCGGCAATGACTGTACCCGGCACATAAATTTGCCCGATACGCGCGGGAATCAGATTGCCTTTTGTGTCCACAACAGTCACGCCAGAAATTGTTGCACCAAGCAGTTCAGAAAAATCGCCGCTGCGCATTTTCACCGTTGGTACGGTTGAGGCACGTTGTTGTGTCTGCGAAATTTTCAAAGCTTCGTAATTGAAAAAGAAAAATAATTTTTCATTTTTAGCAAAACCTTTGCCGCCTTCGCCAAAACGCGGCAACCACACAGGCCCGCCAACATTGCCGCCGAACTGATTGAAACGCAATTTTTCTTTTACGCCGTTCGGATTTGCGTTCACGAAAAAGCTGCGCGCGTCGAACGCGTCATTGCGCAAATATTCAAATAACGTCCCACGAAATTCGGTCGAGCCAGAGCGTGTCGAGAAATTCAATGCACCGCCGCCTGTGCGCCCGTATTCTGCCGGAAACGAATTCGTCACAATCTGAAATTCCTGCACGGCATCCGGCGAAGGTTTAAGCGAAATACGATTATCGCCTTTATTCGCCAGTGGAATGCCATCAACAAACGCTTCGGTATTCAGCGTGCGTCCGCCATTGATTGAAATTTCTCCGAGAGCCGTGAGATCAGGGTTGGCACCGCGTGAACCGGGTGCAGAAGCGACACCGATTTCAAGCTGCGCAAGCTGAAACACATTGCGCCCGTTAAGCGGCAAAACTTCTACGCGCTGACGCCCAACAATGCCGCCGAGTGAACTGGTTGTGGTGTCAAGATTCACAGGTTCCGTTGCTGTAATGTTCACCGTTTCTGCGACATCACCAGGCGCAAGCGAGAGGTTAAATTCAGTAGTTTGCCCGACTTCCAAAACGATGCGTGGCTGGCGCGAAATCTTAAAGCCTTGCGCCTGCGCTTCAACTCCGTACGGCCCTGGCACAAGAAACGTAAAGCTATATTGCCCGCCGTCATCCGTCGTGAAAGTTTTTTTCAAACCCGTAGCATTGTTCGTCAACGTTACGGTTGCGCCCGCCAACACTTGATTATTGCCGTCGCTGACAACACCTTTGAGCGTAGCTGTCGCGGTCTGTGCCTGCAGCGCGAGCGGTGACAAAAGAAGAATTACAGTTAGAAATAAAAAATTGAATTGCTTCATAAAGGTTTCCTTACAGTTTGTTTGATCGCTGAATTGACAGGTCACTCCGATATTCTCACTCCGGTGAATACTGCGTTGCTTTAGCAGTGGAGTTAACCTGTCAAGCCAACGATCAGAAATAATTTGGAGGCGGCGACTGGAATCGAACCAGCGTAATAAGTTTTGCAGACTCATACCTCACCACTCGGCCACGCCGCCTCAACCGCCAAAAGAAAAACCCGCTCGCAGTTTGGGAACCTGTTAGCGGGTTAGTTTGATGGCCTTACGATCTTGCACAACTTTATTCCCGAAACTCAGGTTCCTTGTGTTGTTGACAGAAACACAGACAACAACACGGGCTGCAACACAGACAGGCTGTTGGCGTCGGTGCTGAAAAAGCGTACAAAAACATTTTGGTTATTTTTTTCGCCATCTTCATAGCAATTAAAATTCGTTTGCGAGTTAATGAAAACTTACGCCGTTGTTTGCGGTGAAAGCTTCAGCAATTTCTTTGCGCTTGTGCGTGCGCTCGTTCGTTTTTTCGCGTGTCGCAAGGCGAAAACTGATGGCGCGTGTCGTTCGACTTTTTCCAGAAGTTGTTGTGTGCGATTAATGATTTGTCGTTGAATGACAGCCGTGTGTTGCTCCGCTGAAATTAATTGCACAGGCCAATCAGCAAGCGTCATGAGTTCAAGCCAACTCGCTTGCGTTTTTTCATAAAAGACTTCGGAATTCAGCCACGTGTTAACCGCAAGCTTTGCCAATGCTGGTTGATGCTGTGGATCGCGTGCTAATGCGGTGCCAACTTCTAACCCAAGCACGAAAGAGAGATCGGGTTTGAGTGAAATTTTGGTTTGTTTTTTCCACGCGGATAATTGCTGGAAACCAACGTCGGGCAATTCGTTTTGCCAGGTCGCTTCGCAATCAAAGAAACCTTCTGCTAACACGATGCAACCGGATTTCAGCGCAGATTCGATGACCGCGATGTCTTGTCCCGCAAGCTGATTTTTCCGCTTTGATGTTGAAGCGCATAACGGTTCGCGCAACAACAAAACCATGCGCCCGTTACTAATTAAATGTTCGGCTAATTCGTGCAATTGCGCGGTTCGTCCGCAACCGCTGATGCCTTCGATGGTAATAAATTTTCCGTTCCGCATAGCATTTTTCTCCTTCAGGTTTTGAGTGCGATTTTTTCGCCCTCGGAGTTTTTTTGCTGCTGCTTATTTTTCCCAGCAAACAGAGCAATAGTTGTCACCACATTTTGCAGTGACGCGGGTCAATCAATTTCATTTTATGTGTGTCGCTGTGCGTGTTTTTTGTAATATTCCATTGCCAACAAAATGCTGAATGAGATTAGTGCCAGCACTAACGCCATTGCATTCGCACCGACTTCGTTACGGTCATCCAGCGAGCGAAAAATAAATAGCGTAGCTGTTTCTGTCAGGCGACTGACGCTGCCGCTGACAACCAGCACCGCACCAAATTCTCCGAGCGCCCGCGCAAACGTCAGTGTCACGCCGTACAACAACCCCCATTGAATATTGGGCAAAGTGATATGCCAGAACGTTTGCCAATAACTTGCGCCGAGCGTGTATGCGGCGTTTTCCTGCTCTTCACCTAAGTGCATCAGGACGGGGACGATTTCTCGTATAACGAATGGCAGGGAGACAAAAATCGTTGCGAGTAACATCCCCGGCAAAGCGAAAACAATTTTGAGATTGGCAGCATCCATGAGCGGCGCAAACCATCCATTACGCCCAAACAACAAAATCAACATGAAGCCCGCGATGACAGGCGAAACGGCGAATGGTAAATCAACTACGCCGTTGATAATGGCTTGCCCTTTGAATTTGTCACGCGCAAGTACCCACGCAATGCACAAGCCAAACAGCGTATTAATGACCGTTGCCGCGACCGCCAACAACAATGTCAATTCCAAAGCATTCAACGCTGCCGCCGAGGTTAGTTCGCGCCACAACGCGACCGCGCCGGAAGCAAACGCGCCGCCAATAATTGCGATCAACGGCCCGCCCAACAAAAACGCGGCATACAGCACAACCACCGCAATCAACCCCCACGCTAATTTGCCTGGGCGCTCAACACGCGAATGCGACACCAAATCTGTCGCGGCTGAAGTTGTCATTTCAAGCTGCGACATACGTGATTCCTTTGCGACGCTGCAACCAATCAACAACAAACATCAGCGTGAACGACAACACTAATAACAAAACCGATACGGCACTTGCACCGTGCTGATTTTGTGATTCGATTTGTCCAAAAATGTAAACGGGAGCCGTTAACGTTCGCCCTGGAATATTGCCCGCGACAATTACAATAGAACCAAATTCGCCCAGCGCCCGCGCAAAGCACAGCAACGCTCCTGTAATCATCGCCGGACGAATCGCCGGCAAAATGATGTGCAAAAATGTTTTCCATTCCGACGCGCCGAGTGTCCAAGCGGCTTCCTCTTCGGTGCGATCAATTTCCATCAACACGGGTTGCACGGCGCGAATCACAAAGGGATACGTCACAAACAACAACGCCATCACGATGCCCGGCGTAGCGAAAATTATTTGAATCCCGTGCGCTTCCAGCCACGCGCCTAATGTTCGTTGCGGCCCGTATAAAACGACTAACATCACCCCCGCAACTAACGTCGGAATCGCAAACGGCAAATCAATAATGCTGTTGAGCAAGCGTCGTCCGAAAAATTCATATCGCACTAACACATACGCCGTCAGCGTGCCCATCACGGTATTGATAATCGTCATCGCAACCGCTGCGGTAATCGTAAGTTTCAGCGCACCCCACGCCAGCGGATTTGTGATATCTTTGACGAAAGCTGAAAAGCCATCGCTCAGGCCGTGTTGCAGCATTGCAGATAGCGGCAACAACAAAATCAAGCTCAAATATAAAATCGCTACGAAGCGCAAACTCCATTTTCCCCACGGACGAATTACCATAGGTCGCAACATTTTTAGTTGGATCGAAGCTGCGCTCATTTTGTGTTGTACAGTTCCGCAAAAACTTTGGTGTACGCACCTTGTGCGCCATAAATATCCGCTTCAACTTTTTTCCACCCGCCGAGAAAATCTATTTCCCACAGGTCCTCGACGGGCGGATAGTGCGCTTGCACTTCTTTAGCAATTTCTGCGTCAAGCGGGCGCAGCCCATATTTTGCATAGGCACGTTGCGATTCCTTACTGCCCAAAAATTGCACGAACGCTTCGGCGACTACACGCACGCCGTGTTTGTCAGCGTACTTGTCCACCAGTGCAACAGGGTTTTCAATCAGAATTGTCGAGCGCGGGATTACATAATCATATTTTTGACCAGCCTGCTGTCCGACCAAAACTTCGTTTTCGTAAGTGATCGCCACATCGCCAACGCCTTTTTCAAAATTCGTAATGGATTCGCGCCCGCCTTTATCTAAAATCGAAACGTTGCGAAATACATCTTTCAAAAAACTTGCTGCCGCATTCGCATCACCTTTCGGCGCACCCGCAAACCCACGCAATGCCGCGCCATAAATTGCATTCACATTCCATTGCGCACCACCAGAAGTTTTCGGATCAGGCGTGAGGACAGTGATTCCGGTTTTCGTCAAATCTGCCCAATCACGAATTTGTTTTGGATTGCCGGGGCGAACGGCGAAAACAACTATCGAGGTGCTAACAATGCCGCGCTTTGGATTGGCTTTCCAATCGTGCGTAATCAATCCGGCCTCAACGATTTTGTCTATGTCACCTTCTAACGAAAGTGCCGCGATGTCTGCCTCAAAGCCGCTGGCAATGGCGCGGGATTGTGCGCCGCTGGCTTGATACGATTCCTGAAACTCTACCGCCTGCCCGGTTTTTTCCTGCCAATATTTTTGAAACGCGGGAATGATCGCTTTGCCGTACGCTTCGCGCGGCGTAGTGTATGCACCCAGCACTAATTTCACACTCTTACCATTCGCGGTCGGCGCATCGCCTTTGCAGGCAATCAACAACAACGCGCCAGCAAATAAGCAGAGTAAGAAAATGTTCCGGTTGTTCAGATGCTTGCGCATTCGTTTCTCTTGTCTTTATTGCCTAGTGCGTGACTAGGAGTTCAGGGCGTACAAAAACAAAAAACAGGTGAAAGTAAAATTTTTAAGGAATGATTTATTTACGTGAGGCTGTTTTTAGGTCAATCACCTTGGGGCGACTGACCGGCGTACACAAGTCAGCGATGGTCGTTTGGTCAAGCACGCCCAGCATTGCTGCTCGCGTACGTGCCCAAAGCGTTTTCAGTCCGCAACCATCTTCAAATTCGCAAGCTTCATAATCTGAAGTGCTAACGCAACCCATCGGAGCAATGCGCCCATCCAGCGTGCGAATCACTTCGCCTGCTGTAATCAACGAAGCCGGGCGCGTCAGACGATACCCACCGCCGACTCCCACTTGACCGCTGATAATTCCGGCTTCTTTTAATGTTTTCAGGATTTGCTCAAGGTACTTAACCGGAACGCTCCACTTTTCAGCAATTTCGCGCGCAGGCGTTGCATCGTGGCCGTTTTTACCAGCCAGATAAATTAGCGCCCGCAAGCCATATTCACTTTTTGTGGATACGTTCATGATAATTCCTATCCAAACAGTGGGAGTTTTACATCAACTCAAAACATTCGTCAACGGCTAAAACATATTTTTGCGCGCCCGTAACATTTTTTGCTTTTCCGATAACCTAAATTTCCAATTTCACCGTAGGTTTAGTGTTGGGGAAAATTTTCTCTACGGTTGCCTGCTTCTGCATGCCATAAGCATTGACTGGTTGCGAACGATTTACCCACAGCGTGTAATATAAATGATCGGCGCGTGGATCGTTAGTGTTCGGATGCAGCAGAATCGTTAAGCCCAAACTATTGAGCTGTAACCACGGCACAATAATCGGCAACAAATCATTCGTAAAACCAAAATAAAATGACGGCGTGACGTGCGGGCCGCGCGGCTCCAGATTCCAATTGCCAAGTTCAACCGGAAAACGCTCAAGTGACCATTTGCGGAGCAATGCAGCTTTTTCATAATTGTCTTCGTCAAAATAAAAATGGGCGTGATAGCTTTTGATGTCGGTGTACGGGCGCGGCTGTTTTGGCAAGCCGTTTTCTTCGCCCGGTCGAATATTTTTTGGACGTGCGGCTGCCTCTTTGTAAGTTTCATAACCCCACGGACTCTTGCCAATATCGGGCGGTGGCACAATTGGCTTAAACGACAGGCCATTGTTAGGAGCAACGTCCTGCGCGTTGACTTCGATATTTCCGGCGGTCAAACCCGCCGCCGTTAGCCCCGCGCCGATGATAAAATTACGACGTGTTGGCGCAAGCCAATCCGCCCAGGCCTGATCTTCTTCTGTGTTATGGATAATTTTTTCTTCGTCAGACATAAAGACTCCTCAATTAGGTAAAAAAATGGTAGCGACTTTTTAGTTTGGTGAAATCTAAACTCCGCTCAAAACAGGTCGCTACCGCTCTCTGTACAATTCTGATCTTTGATTAAATCAGTCCCGCACCTCGTCCGTTTTTGATGTTCCAAATTGCAGCAATCAGCGCATCAATTTCTTCGCAAGTGTTATAAAACGCCAGCGACGGACGCACGGTGCTTTCGAGTCCAAAACGACGCAAAATTGGTTGGGCGCAATGATGCCCAGTGCGCACGGCAATGCCTTCTTTATTGAGCGCTTGCCCAACTTCGTCATTGGTGAACCCATCTAGCACGAATGACAACACGCTCGCTTTTTCGCGGGCAGTCCCGATCAAGTGCAAGCCGGGAATGCGTTGTAACGCTTCGGTTGCGTATACGAGCAAATCGTGTTCGTAACGCGCTACGTTTTCCATCCCGATGCGATCTAAATAATCAATCGCTGCGCCTAAGCCAACAGCGTCAGCGATGCTGCCCGTGCCTGCTTCAAAGCGAAAAGGCGCGGGATGGTAGACCGTTTTTTCAAACGTCACATCCACAATCATATTGCCGCCGCCTTGCCACGGCGGTGTGGCCTGCAACACTTCTTCCTTGCCATACACAACGCCGATGCCTGTCGGGGCAAAAACTTTGTGACCAGAAAAAACATAAAAATCGCAATCGTAAGCCTGCACGTCTACGCGCATGTGCGACACGGCTTGCGCTCCGTCCACCAAAACTTTTGCGCCGTAGCGATGTGCGATGGCGACCATTTCCGGCACAGGTGTAACCGTGCCAAGCGCGTTGGACACTTGCGTGAAAGCTACGAGTTTGGTTTTTGGCCCTAACAATTTTTCGTACTCATCAAGCAAAATTTGCCCTTGATTATCCACTGGAGCGACGCGCAATTTTGCGCCTTTTTCAGCACACAACATTTGCCACGGGACGATATTCGCGTGATGTTCCAAATGGCTCACCACAATTTCATCGCCCGCTTGAATGTTTTGCGCACCCCAGCTTTTGGCGACGAGATTGATCGCTTCAGTTGCGCCACGCACGAACACGATTTCGCGCGTAGAGCCAGCGTTCAGAAAACGCCGCACTTTTTCGCGTGCCGCGTCATAAGCATCCGTCGAACGTGCCGCCAATTCATGCGCGGCGCGATGGACGTTGGAATTTTCGTGTTCGTAAAAATACGAAAGCCGATCAATTACAGCTTGCGGTTTTTGCGTAGTCGCTGCGTTATCCAGCCAAATCAACTGACGTCCGTTGACGCGTTCCTGCAAAATCGGGAAATCGCGCCGCACTGCATTGACATCAAATAAACCGACCGATAATGCCGAGCTTGGCGGTAAATGCGGATCATTCCCAATCGGTTCCAAAACAGGCGTCACGCTGATGGAAGAAATTGAACGCGCCGTTTCTAAAAACGGAAACGACGAGAACGCGCTCGCGTCATCAAAGCGTGTCGGCGCACCTGGAATTGATGGCGTCGAAGTCGCAGGCAATGGCGTAGCCGGAATTGATGCCAACGAATGCCCCGGCAAATTTGGCGCAACCCCTCGCACTTCAGTTTCGGTCGGAATTTTCACCGTCGGCGCAATCGCTGGCGCGGCGAAATTCGTTGTTTGCTCAAACAACGAACGCGCTTCATTCAAGAATGAAAACGACGATGCAGGCGAAAAATCCGCCGACGAAAATCCGCCGGGAATTCCGGGCGAAGAAATTGGCAAAGATGCTTGCGTCGCGTTGATCGGCGCACTGGATTGCACAGCTTCATTTGCCAGTTTTTGCAATTCTGCTTCGGTCGGAATTGCAGTTTGTGGGATTTGCGGCGTTGCAGGAACCGAAGAAAAATTCGTGGGCGGCGCGGCAGGCAACGTCAGGCTCGACACGGCAGCTTCCGGCGATGGCACAGCCGGAATACTGCTTGCGGAAAATCCTGCGAGCGATGATTCGCCTTGCGCCCCTTGATACATTTCATTCGCAAGCCTTGTGAGCAAAGCAGGGTCAGGAAATCCAGTTGCCAACGCCTGCGAAGCCCCTGTTAAATCAAGCTCGTTAGGCGTATTTGTACTCATGATAATTTCCTACTTCTACGTCATCTAACGCGGCAATCGCGTCATCGGTCAGCACTGCGGCGGAGCAGTACAACGAAACCAAATACGAACCAATCGCATTGTGATTTAAGCCCATAAATCGCACGGACAAACCCGGCGTTTGTTCGCCCGGCAAGCCCGGTTGATAAAGACCGACTACGCCTTGTTTTTGTTCGCCGACGCGCAACAACAAAATGCTGGTTTTGCCGCCTGCGCCAACTGCCGGAGACGTCTGGCCATCCACCATTAATTTATCTGTCGGAACGAGCGGAATGCCGCGCCACATCAAAAACGATGAACCAAATAAATTCGCCGTTGGCGGCGGAACTCCGCGCCGTGTGCATTCACGACCGAACGCCGCAATCGCACGCGGATGCGCTAAAAAGAACGAAGGCTCTTTCCAGACTTTGGAAATCAAATCATCAAGATCATCAGGTGTTGGCGCGCCTTTGCGCGTTTTGATGCGTTGCACGGCGGGAACATTTTTCAGCAAACCATAATCATCGTTGTTGATAAGTTCGCTTTCCTGCCGTTCTTTGACGGTTTCGATGGTCAGGCGCAATTGCTCTTTAATTTGATCGAACGGATTGCTATACAAATCCGAGGTACGCGTGTGAATATTCAGCACTGCCGAAATTGAATTCAGCGTGTATTCACGCGGCGTTTCGTTATATGGCACATACGTGTCAGGCAATGGCTGGCTTTCTTCCTGCCCGCAGACCACGTCTTGCGAATTGTCGGTCGCTACGCGGTTGACACGCAATGTTCCCGCTTCAAGCGGTTTCCAATCTAGTAACCGCACCAACCAGCGCGGCGTGATCGCGCCATATTGCGGCGTGGTTTTGGTGACGTTAGCAAGTTGATAAGCGGCCTTATCACTTAACGAATGACGAATCTTGTCGTTTTTAGCCATGATATTTCCTTGGAAAGATTTCTTCTCGTAATTCTGTTTTTTTCTCGCAGCAATGAATAATCATCCATTGCCTAAACTCGTAGCTCATTTTTCGGGTGCAAGTTCCACACAAAACAGTAATTCTTGTCAAGGGTTGGCATCGAAAAACTCGTCGTAGTTTCAGTCAAGAAAAATCGCGGTTGCCGCTCAATCCGTTGCCACGACAATGCGGCAACCGCGCTCAGCAATTTTCGCAAACACTCACATACTAGCGTTTCGGCAAAGCAGATAATTCGCCGTTGCCTTCTGCTAACAAACGCTCAATGGTTGCAGTAAATTCTTGTTTCAATTGAGCATGATAAACACCGCTGGCGGGTGCGGCAAAGCCAGAGTGAATTAATTTCACGCGTCCGTCACGACCAATGAAGAACGTTGCAGGCCACGTGTTGAGGTTTATTGCTTGCGGAACTTTTTCCCACATTTCAGCGGGTGCGCCCGCGATCAAATACGGATATTCAACGCCATATTTTTTTACGAATGCACGCGCACGCGCGAGTTCATCCTGCTGTTCCGGCTCTTCAAAATTCAAGGCGATGATTTCCAGCCCTTTATCACGATATTGCGTGTGTAACTGGACAAGATATTGCGCTTCGTCATGGCAGTTCGGACACCACGTTCCTGTCACAACTGCGATCACGACTTTGTTTTTGAAACGATCATCGGTATTGGAAACGAATTTTCCGTTGATGTCATTGAAGCTGAATTTGAAAACTTCATTCGGGTCTTTGACTGTCGTATGTGTAGTGAAATTTGCTGGCTCAGGTAATCCTTTGGCGCGGGCAACTTCAGGGCGATACGCTGTTAACAGGCCACGATTGGTGTATGCGCCGCTTGGTTGCAAATTGAGTGTGCCTTCTTTTGTCGGCGTAATTCCCAGGACTAATGGACGCGCACCATCAAAATGGCTGACAACAAATTTATCGCCTTGCCAGCGTCCCGTTAAAGCTCCGGTGTCGCCGTCAATGCGCAAAATCGTAGCGGCAACTTCTGCGCCGTTTTGCTTCACAACAAAACGCCAGGCTTTTTCGCCTTTGCCACTTTCGTAAGGGATTTCCCACAATCCATCAATGGACGGCACATTCGCAACCGCCGCCACCGATGGTGCGGAATAACGTTTCGCTTCAAACGGAACGCTGCTGATGTATTTTTCCCGATCAAAACGACCTTCGATTTTTCCTTCGAGCTTGCCGTTTTTCAGCGTGGCTACGATCTTGGTCAGGTAATGCTCAAAGTTGAGTACAACTGTGTCATTTTCAAATTTTGCTTCTGTTGTGGTTTGCTTGAGTTCGCCGTTGAAAAGCGTTCCCGTGAGCTTGCCGCCTTTGGCTGTGATGTCGAGGCGAAACGGGACAACCGCTTCTTTAATCGTGACGCTGGCGTCCCAACGTCCATCAAGCGCGTCCGCGCTACTGGTGGCGGCGCACACGACCGCAGTCGCACACATCAGCAGGCAAACTGTCAGTCCAAGAATATGTTTTGAAAAAACTCTCATACGATCTTCCTTTCAAGGTGATTGTTACTTGCGTAAGAACCCTATTGTTTTTGGATTGGGAGGTGGTGTCTTGGCTTGCGCGTGCTGACGGTATTTGTTCCATTCCGCAGGCAAGCCGGATTTGGTAGCCAGCAAAATTTCTAAAATCGCGCGGCGATCTTTGCTGGAGAGTTTGGCAAATTCAGGGCGTTGGTCGCGCCCCGTCAAAATTTCCAGCAAACGACGATAGACATAATCTTTTGCTGGTGTAGGTAAGGCGTCGAAGGATTCGGTATAAATCAAATAGCTGCACGGATATTTGAAAAGGCGCGTGCGCAAATCAAAATCGCGCAGCGAACGCCCGCGCCCATCGCGCAAACCATGCGCCGAAAATTCAGCCGCAAATGAACTGCTGCCTTGCACGCGGTCGCTGAGCGGTGCTTCATCCGCAAAAAGTAAATACCGCACTAATTCTTCCGCAGGCGTTTCCAGCTTGCGGCGTGCGGCGTCTGAAATTTGATCCGCAGGGAATCCCGCCGCTTTGTTGCGTACGGCGTCTTCATGCAATGCTAATCTTGTTTGGTAATTCGTGAGCGTAATCAGGTTGTGCGCCTGTGTCTGATGGGCTTGCACGAGTTGCGCTACGATGTCGCTGTGCGCGGATAAGTATGGCGTAGTATCAAAGCACGGGGTGAGATCAGTGAGATTGGCTCCAGCAACGCGATCAATATTTTCAGGATTTTCACGGTCTTTGATGACGACGTTGCCCATGTGCGTTTGGCGACCGTGCGTGCCAGTCACATACCATCCGCCAAAGCGCTCGCTCAAGGGGCTTTGATTGCCGTTCACAAATGAAGCGGCTTTCATCGCCTGCGTGCCAGAAGGATTAGGGAAAAGTGAGCGCACAAATACACCAGGTACGCCGCGCGTAGCAGCCGCTACGTGACATTGCGTGCAATCCAGTTCAGCACGCTCAAACGTAGGTCGCGCTAGTTTTTCTTTATCTGTTTCATTCAGTTTTTGTTCGTCGAGGATGTAAAAAATTGCGCCTTGTGTTGGGTCAAAAGAAACCAGCTCCAACACTTTTCCTTCTTTGACCCAGCCGACATAAACATCATCGTTGAAATACAACGCGCGCGGCGTTTGCGGCGAAATCTTTTTGTATTGAAAACTCGTCTTGGAAAACACGAGCGTTTGTGAACTGACAGGGATATTTAATGCCTGCAAAACGGATTTCAGATAGCCGTGACCCGGCTCAAATTTCAATCGCACTTCTCCGGTATCAACGCGCGGTTGCAATCTCGCTACCGGATCGTTCACAGGCGCAGTGCGATAATTAATTGGCTCCTCACTGAACGGCACATAGCCCTGATTTTTCACGGCGATTTGTCCGCGCAAAGGCAACGCCAAACAACCAAGCGTCAGTGCTACACCAACCGCAGCCAACTTGGCAGTAATTTTTTGAGTGTTCGGTTGCATGCGTTTCTCCATAACAGCGCACTTAATCCCTACTATCTTACTAGGAATTAAGGGCATAGGGCAAAGCAAGTTGATGATCTAACAAGATCATATTACGCGGCATTTTGTGCCGCCTTATTTTTTTACGAGAATTTATTTTAGCCCTGTTATTATTGCTTTTCTGCGATTTCTACTGGCACTTCTAACTTAACTATTTTCGGTGGCAAACAAAGACCAGCCATACAAGCTTGATAGCGCACTTGCACTAGCAAAGTTTGTTTGCCGCTGCTTGCGTTGCTTGCAACGGTGATAGGCACAGTGAACGTCACAGCTTTTTCATAAAACTCAACATCAGTATTAAAATTATGATCGAATGCAGTCAACGGCTTAGGCGCGCCAATTATTCCGGCCAAATTAAACGGCTGCTCTGTCGCCAAACTAATACGTGTAGGTCTTGGCCCTAACGCAATTTCTTTTGTGGAATATAAATGCCATTCGTCTTGGATTTCAGCGATAATTTGTACTTCAAAATTTTCCCCCTGTTTCAATGAACCAGCAGAAGCAACAGGCAATACATTCCATCTGATAGGATTATATTTGGGTCGTTCGCCTTGCGCGAAAGCACAAACCATTACCAGCGCAATCACAGCATATGCTACCCAAAAACAACGTTGTAATTTTTCAAGCTTCATTTTGTACATTTCTAATTAGGCTGGCTGCACAGCGAACCACACAGCCAGCCTTACTCAAATTAAAACAACAGCTTCAATGCCAACTGCACATTGCGCGGTTCGCCCAAACCTACACCCGGAGCGCTGCCGCCGTTGCGTGTGTTCGTGAGTAAACCAAAGCTACCCGAAGAAAAATTCGTGACGGGATTTGCCCAGTTAACTAAATTGAAAATATTGAAAACTTCAAAGCGGAATTGTGCTTTGAAATGTTCGGTGATTTGCGTTGTTTTGAATAGGGAAGCGTCTACGGTTTGAAAGCCAGGGCCATAGAATTTATTACGCCCCAGCGTACCAAATTTTCCATCAGCAATGGCTCCGCCTGTAGCATTGCGCGGAACACTAAATGCTGCTGCACTCAAATAACGATTGCCGCCAGTGCCTGCGAATGGATCGCCGATTAAGTCTACGCGGTCGTTGCCGTCACCGCTTAGTGAACGGTTGTAGCCTGCCGTAATATTTAGCGGCGTTCCTGTATTGAAAGCAAAAATTCCATTGAGCTGCCAGCCTTGCGTCAAACGTTTTGGCAACGCTTCAAATAAAACCGGAATGTCGTAGGTAAAGCTACCTCGAAAAGTATGACGCACATCAAACACAGAATTGCCGCGTTCGCTGCGAATGTCGTAACTATTCGCAGGCAATGTGCTTCGTGCTTCTGACGAGTTATCAATCGCGTGACCTAATGTGTATGCCGCGCTGCCCGATAAGCCGTGCCAGTTATTTTGCGTCAGAGAAATTTGCAGCGAGTTGTAATTTGAATTCGCCGTACTTTCTAACAAGCTAATGCTGCTGAAATTGGGATAGAGCGTATTAAAAGGCCGACGCGCTTGCGTTGTGCCGGTTGTGTTTGGCAAAGGCGCATTAATGTTGCGCGTCAAAATTAATTTTGTGCCAATGCTGCCAACATAACCAGCTTGTAAAACGGTCGAACGTGCGACTTGATGTTGCACATTCAAATTGAAGTTGTGAATGTAAGGTGTACGAAAATTCTGATCTACGGCAAAAACACCAAACGGAGGAACAGGATTCGCCGTTCCGAAAACGGCAACGTCTTTCGTCAAATTGTATCCGCCGAGGCTCAAGCTATAGACAGGCAACGATCCGCCCGGATTATTTGCCACGCCTGAAGCCGCGCCGTTTCCGCCGCCATTTGAGACGAAAAATGAGACCGCCGGGATGTCATAAAAAATACCGTAGCCGCCGCGCACTACGGTTTTGCCTTCTTTGCCAAGTGCATACGCAAAACCCAAACGCGGCGCAAAATTATTCAGGTCTTTTGGATATAGATCTTCAATATCTTTCCCGACTTCAACCAAACCGCGCCCCGGAATAAAATTCGTCAACGCTTTTTCGTTATCGCGCAGCACGCCATTGAAGGTGTAACGCACGCCATAATTGAGCGTTAAGCCTTGCGTCACTTTCCAGCTATCGTGCGCAAACCAATCCGCAGAATTTTGACGATAAGTGCGGCGCGGGTTGCCTCGCACGATTTGCGCACCGTTAGCTGCGGTCGTGTAGCCCGCGAGGAAATCGGCTACAGCGCGTTCGGCGGTAGTCAGATTTGTCCACGGCCCGCGTGTGCCGTCAAAGTTAAAAACACCACGTTTGCGGCTCTCATAAAAAACATCAAGGTACGCACTGCGAATTTCTCCGCCAAGTTTCAATTGATGCTTGCCGAGTTCCCACGAAAGCGAATCCGTGATGTGCCAAGTCGTATCAATGCGTCCGGCAGGTAAAATGCCCGTACCGCCAATTAAACTAAACGAACTGATGTTGATGGTTGGCGCACCGCTGACGGCAACGCCAGTATTTAAGCCAAGCGCAATCGGATTCGCGCTGATGTCGGCAATATCAAAAGTCTGTTTGAAATAATTAACGCCGACTACGGCTTGATTCACCAGCTTTGCGCTCAGCACACTGTTTTGCACCAGCGAATAGTTGTGCATGCGGCTGGGCGCAACCTGAAAATAGGGGCGGAAAAATGAACCGCCGTCGTATGCTGTTTGATCGCCTGTGCCGCCAAAATAACGCACGGCAATGTTGTTGCGATCATTGAACTGGTGGTCAATTTTGATAATGCCGTTATGGCTGTTGTAATCGTTCTCGTCGGTGCTGACGAAGTTATTAACCGTCGCGGTCAAGCCTTTGATGTAGGACGGATAAAGCGTCAACAAATTCACAGAGACAGGGTTCAGCGGCACATTAAATTGCGTCAAAATTGCTTTGCCGCGATCAACCCACGCGTCTGAAAGTGCGGTTGTACGCAATGAATTCGCGGCTTTGGCGAGTTGGCCTTCATAAGTCAAAAAGAAAAACGTGTGATTTTTAATGACTGGCCCGCCGAGCGAAAAGCCAAATTGATTGTTGCGAATTTTTGGCGTGCGGCTGCCAATCGGAGCGACGGGAGATTTCGCCGCGAAATATTCGTTACGATTAAAATAGTATGCGCTGCCGTGCAAATCATTGCCGCCTGATTTGATTACCAAATTGATTGCGCCCCCGCTGTTGCGGCCTTGTTCTGCGCTTGCACCGGATTGCACCGAAAATTGGTCAATGGCTTCGATTGGTAATAATGTTCCGGCAATGCCTGACACGCCGCCCTGATTTACCGCCGAAGCATTTTGAAAGGCGTCGTTATTGTCTGCGCCGTCAATTTGATAATTGTTGCCGCGCGTGCGTGAACCATTGACCGAACCCGCAATCGTCACGCCCGGCGTCAATTGCACCATCTGGCGAAAGTCGCGTCCGTTCAGTGGCAAATCCTGCACCTGTTTCGGCGCGACAATGCCTGTCAACGTTGATGAGGATGTATCAAGCCGCACAACCGTTGAGGCGACAACATCTACCGTCTCTGTGACAGAAGCAATTTTCAATTGCAAATTTACTGAGGTATTCGTGGACACAACAACCTCCACATCATTGACGCGAGTCGTCTGAAATCCCTGCTTGCTGACTTCGACGGAATAGAAGCCAAGCGCAAGTTCAGGCACTAAAAATTCGCCGTTCTTGCCAGCTTCAACACTGCGCGTTGCGCCCGTCGCTTTGCTGGTGACTTTCACGCTTGCACCAGGAATCGCAGCGCCTGCGTCATCATTGATCGTGCCGGATAATCCGCCGCGAAAGGTTTGTGCCGCGAGGGAAAGTTGCGCGCTGAAAATAAAAACGAGAGTGAGAAGCAAAGACATGCATAGCCATTGCCGCGATATTAAATGAGGAGTTTGGTTAATTTTAAGATTCATCTTGTAGTTTCCTTGTTTGTTGATAACTATCAATTTTTCGCTCTGATGTCGTTCAACGAGATCAGATTATTTTTCCTTATGCATATCTTTCCGCAAGCCTCGTGCCATCGTTGCCGCATCGGCTGAACTCCCCTACTGATAAAGGGTTGAACGACTCAAGCAGCAACAAACAGAAATTCGTAATAATCCCAAAAAGAACAATTTTGTTGGGATTGCGCGCATTATTTCCAAACTTAGCCATACGTTATCAACAATGATGCGAACAGAGTTTCTGCCCGGCGCTCGCTGATTCGTATTACCTTGCAGCGAGCGGAAACTCCGTTTTCTGTGAGACGGCGGCAAGTCACCTCACAGCTATTTTTGGCTCAACTGTTTGGCCGATCTGTTGCGCCTTGCCCCAAACGCGCCCAGCGCTACCAAACTAAAACGGCAAAATCCTTTTGTGAATTTCTTGCGCTTTAGCCTGCAATTTTGCGGCGTCAGCGGATTGGGCATTTGCGTTTTCTACGACACTCAAGCCACCTGCGAATAGCACTAACGCAGGCAAAACGTTCTTGCGAAAAATTTGCGCAGAAAGTTTTCTGACCTGTCGTTTGATCCCAAAGAAATTAGATGGCGCAGTGCTGGCGCGAGGCAAAGTTCGCCATGAAAATCGAATTTTGTATTAGGTAAAAAATTGTTCTCGTTAGCTTTGGCGTCTGCGATTGCAGCGGCAATTTCCGGTGTGATTTCGGTTGATGGTTGCGAGTTGTCTCTGCCTTGATACGGGTTATAAGTTTCGCTTGACATAAAATTTCTCCAGTTGAAAAAAGGAATCCTGAAGCCTCGCAATAGAGGCTCGATTTTCACGCGTTTTGACACGGGATTTGTTGTTGCTGAAGAGGATTAGCGGTAACAACAGGCGAGAAATTTGCAATAAGACATAGTGCGTTTTGTGTTCTGATTTATGTTTAAGTTACGCAAATAATAATTCTGATTTCTTCCTTTCATAATGCAGTCCTCTTAATTTTGCATTGTTGCAGTTGAGTTAATGGGACGAGATTTTTTGTCTTGTGCTTTATCATCCCCGCAAAGCCTGCTCGCAAAAATTCGCCCGCCCCATTAGCTCTCAGATGACGATCATCAAAAACCGCCATATTCAGTTAAATCGTTCGCACGTATCACATGCGAAAAATAGTGGACACCTCACCAATAGCTGTCAAGAATTTGTGTAGCCTCGCCAATAATCAAAAGGTTCTTCGTCGGTGTTAATCAATATCAGCTTCCTATTTGCTGGTTCACACTTTTTGGCGGCAACGGCGGGAATCGAACCCGCGTGAATTGGTTTTGCAGACCCTTGCCTGTCCTCTCGGCCACGTCGCCGCATTTCCAGCACGGTGCTTAAATTAAACTTTTAAAAGACGGTGGGGCTACTGCGCCCGCCCCACCGCAAGTATGAGTCCATCAACTAAGCACCAGCTCTATGGAGGTAACTCGTATAAAAATTTTATGACTTAAAAATTTTGCAGGCGGCGACGGGATTTGAACCCGTGTATAAAGGTTTTGCGAACCTCAGCCTTACCAACTTGGCGACGCCGCCGGATTGAATATTTTGTAGCGCTATTCCTGCTGTTTTGATTGCAATTGCGCCGCTTGTTTGGCGTCGTGATGATAGGCAAATTCGCCTGCTTCAATCGCTACATTCAGGCGATTTTGTTTGGGCGGCAACGGACAGGTTGCATAAGCAGTGAATGCACAAGGCGGATTAATCGCCAAGTTAAAATCTAAAATCACTTTGCCATCTTTGGGCTTGTCCGCGTACAAGAAACGGCTTGCGCCATAAGTCGTCTTCCCACTCGTCAAATCACGCAAAATCAAAAATAATTTTTCGCCTGAATTGACGGGCTCAACCGTAAATTCCTGCCCACGTAATTTAAATTTTAATAGCCCAGGGCTTTTATAGTTTTCGATGTCGCCAATGATGTTGATAATCGGCACATCTTTAGGTTGTTCGTAGGGAATAAAATCAGCGGTAACGCGATATGATTCTTGCACTGGATACCATTGCAAGCCTGTAAAGTCGCGGCGACCAGCACTATTTTTGTCTTTCAAGCGAATCGCATACCTATCACTACGTTTGAGCAATAAAAACGTCAAATCACCTTGCTTAATTACATCCGGCTTTTTTGCGTCGGCTTGAATCGTCCATTCCTGCACTGGCTTTTCATTGACAGTGACTTTCACACCATCGTTGACACGTAAGGTAATTTTGTCGCCCTCTAAATCGAAGGTACCAATTTTTCCGGGCGTGCTATTCGATGGAATAACAAGATCATTACTGGTGTCTGCGCCAAAGTCGTTGGTTCCGGCTTTGAGCCAGAATAGACCTGTCACCGTTAGCCATCCGTCATCGGCTTTGAGCTTCGCCACGCGTTCTGTACGAGCGGCTTGCACCGTTTTTTCATATTCACTTTGCGCTTTTGCGTTACTGAAAAAAGCGCACACTAAAGCGAGGGTTATTAATGCTAGTCGTAATTGTTTTTGCAGGTAAACCGTCATAATTTTTTCTGATAATTTCGGATAAAAACAAAACCCGCTATCAAGTGTGAAACCTGATAGCGGGCGGTTAGTTGCTGTCTTGTGCTAGACGTTATTCCATTGCATCAGGCTCCAATTTTTCTGTGTGCATACACATACACATGCAGAGACAACAACAACAATTATTGATCTGGTTGGAAAATTTGCCTGACATAAAAACCTTATTCATCCCAATAAAATTAATGCTTCAATCCCGCTTCGTTCGTTAAGCGAGCCAGCCACGCGGCTTGCGCCGCACGTTCATAATCTTCAGGACTATGCACGTCGCGCAAATCAAGCCCAGAAGCCTTTTCCTGAAAAAGACGCTCAGATACTTCACGCGCCAGCAAGGATTCCACGCCATAACTAACTCCGTCAGTTGCGATTTGTCTTCCGTTGTTCATGACAAAGCCTCCTTATTTTGGGTAATCATCTTGCTCTAATCTCCCACTTTACAAGTAGGAATTAAGAGCAAAAAAATAAAGCAATCGGATTGCTTCTTTAGCTGGGAATAAAATTGAACTGGTTAGTCAGTCTTGACTTACCAAAATTTAATTCCTACTAAAGTGATGGGAGTTTTACACGAGCCTAAAAATTCTGTCAATAGGCAAAATTGTTTTTTTAGGAAAATTAATGAGCGGAAGTTATCAAAAGACTTTCGCACTCGATTCAGCGCGTAACGGATAGTGCGGCAATAAGCGATAGCCTTTTAAGCCAACGACGACGGTATCGCCAACGGATAATTCCATTTCGCTGGCTTCCCATTTGTTGCGCGTGATGACGATAGGAAAGCCTTCGGCATGCGTTTCATCAACCAATGTCATATTGCGTAACCGCTGCACTTCGTAATCATCATCATTGCCTTGCGGAGACCATAATAACAAGCGCAGGATCAGACGTTCGCTATGGCCGATGTAGGAAATATCTTCGATTTCGGCGCGGCCTAAATAATACGGCGTGTCAAGCAGTTGCGGCTGAAAATTAAGCACTACATCTTCGGGGCGAAATACCACTTTGACGGCTTGCCGTTCCGCCAGCAACGGCGCATCAGGCACAGCTTTCATGCGCAATCTGCCAAGCGCGACTTTACCTTGATTCCAACGCCCTAATAAAACATTCGCTGCGCCTAAAAACGTTGCGACGAATTCATTGCACGGATGGTTGTATACTTCAAAAGGAGTTCCCTCTTGCACAATTTTACCTTCGTTCAGCACAACAATACGATCCGCCAGTTCCAGCGCTTCCTCTTGATCGTGCGTGATAAAGAGCGCGGGCACGTCCATCGTACGCAAAATCGAACGCACTTCGCGCCGCAACTCCACGCGCGTAATCGCATCAAGTGCGCTAAAGGCTTCATCAAATAACAAGGCTTCGGGTTCAAAAGCGAGCGCACGGGCGAGCGCTACGCGTTGTCGTTGCCCGCCGGAAAGTTGTGCCGGGAATTTTTTGCGATGCGATTCTAATTGCGTGAGTTCAAGCAAATGGCTTACAGCATTTTGCCATTCGGATTTTGATTTGCCCTGCATTTGCAGGCCGAACGCGATGTTTTCTTCGACAGTTTTGCGCTGAAAAAGAGCGTGTTCCTGAAAGACTACGCCAAGGCCGCGCTTTTGCGGCGGATAGTGCGTAGCGGCTGTCCCGCGAATATGAATTTCGCCATTATCCGGCGGTTCTAAGCCTGCAATGATGCGTAACAACGTAGTCTTTCCGCTGCCCGATGGTCCCAACGCGACAACCACTTCACCGTGCGAAATTTCAAGGCTCACATCATTGAGAATTTGCTGTTGCCCAAATCGCTTGGACACATGCTTGACGCTAATGCCGTCGGGCTTTGTTACAGACGTGGCAAGAGAAATTGGTTGATGCTCCATAAAATTTCGCGTTTGCGTGTCACTCAAAGTTTTTTGTACGAAGAAATGATTGTTCGCCACAAACATATACATCAGGAATTCCATTTTCACCAAAGCGCGGGCAATTGAAAAATTTCAATTCCGGCATCACAATCACTGCGATTCACAAACAACAATCAAAAATTACTTTTTAAGGAACCAACAAAATGATTTCACTATCTCGGATTTTTGCCCTGATTTTATTGGCGAGCGCAACGCTTATTAACGTTAGCAGTCAATCGCCCAAACGCACCAGCGAAGTGCGCGTAATGAGCTATAACATTCGCTATGGCACGGCAAATGATGGCGAAAATCATTGGGAGAAGCGCAAGGAATTTTTAGTCGCTACAATAAAAGCATTCGCGCCGGATTTGCTGGGGACGCAGGAAACCTTAGGCTTTCAACGCGATTACCTGGCGCAAAATTTAGCGGATTATGAAGTGCTTGGTGTAGGGCGTGACGATGGAAAAGAGAAAGGCGAAATGACGGCGCTTTATTTTCGGCGTGATCGTTTTGAAAAATTAGATGGCGGTCATTTTTGGCTGAGCGAAACGCCAGAAGTGCCCGGCAGCAAAAGCTGGGACACTTCACTGACACGGATGGTAACGTGGGTAAAACTGCGGGATCGGCAAAATCCGAAAGCGAAACCGCTGCTTTATTTCAATACGCATTTCGATCATCGCGGTGAACAAGCGCGAACTGAATCTGCCAAACTCATTCGCCGTCGCATCGTTGAAGCGGGCAAAAATGTTCGCGTTATTGTGACCGGAGATTTTAATGCAGGCGATGATAGCGCTCCATATCAGGCGTTATTTACAGCCAATGAAAAACAGCCTTCGCCTGTGTTTGATACTTATCGCGCAGTTAATCCACAACGCGCCGCCAACGAAGGCACATTTTCCGGCTTCAAGGTTGAAGCTACAAACGGCCCACGCATTGACTGGATTGGCGCTTCGCGCGAGTGGCAAGTGGTGCAAGCCTCAATTGATCGCACCGCGCACGATGAGCGCACCCCGTCTGATCACTTTGCGGTCATAGCAATTTTGCGAATGCGCAAATAACTGGCAATGAGCTTGCAACTCATTTGGTAAAACTCAATAATCACGCATACGACTGCAACAATAGCTAAAAACGTTGCTAGGTAATCTGGCTTTATCGAAAAAAGAGGAATTATGACTGAAGACCCCGTTAGTACGTCGAATCCTGTGAGTGAGACACTCACTTCCATCAACAATCTCACCGAAAAACAACTCGATGAATTACGGCGTGGACTCGGCGCGACGACACTTGCGCGGCTTGGTAACAAATCGTTCGGCGCGCGCGTTGGCGGAGGGTTGAAAACGCTCTTGCTCTCGCTCTTATTATTTGTGATTGGCGCGCTGGCATCGGGATTATTTTCTGACTACGTAGTGCGCAAAACGGTTGCCAAAGGCGAACGCAATAACGCGCAAGCCAGTTGGGGCTATTCGGTAGATCAGCATCGTTTGTGGAATCGGCTGCGGTTGGAGTTGTGGAGCGATTCGAGCATGTTCAGCAGCGCCAGTGACGCTACGCTTGATTTAAATAATGTCAGCGTCAATAAAATTGGCGAAGAGCGCTGGCTCGCCGACGGTCGCGCGGTCTTTTTGCATTTGCTTGTCAATGCTGACGGCAAAGAACAATCCGCCAAAGTAATTTATGATTTTCAGCGCGGCGAAATGTACACTTCTTCACCTGTAGATTTATGGCGAGTGCCCAGCGCTCCGAATCAAAATTTCAAAATGAATGACGAAGAGTTCCAGGCGGTGCTGAATAAATACGCGGGAACGGCGGTCGCGCCTGCGCCAAACACTTCGGTTGCGCCCAGCCTTGCGCCGAGTGCTTCAGTAACCACAGCACCGTCATTAGCCGCTTCGCCTGTGCCTTCAGTTTCTACTGCGCCGGAAAAAGTAGATGGACAACCCAAATAAAAAGGAATTGCTGGCGTGAAAAAAATTGGAGTTTTGATTTCCGGGCGCGGCTCAAACATGTTGGCTTTAGCCGACGCAATCCAAGATGGTCGCATCGCTGATGCTGAAATTGCTTTAGTTATCAGCAACACGGCTGAAGCAGGCGGATTAGCGAAAGCACAAGAGCGCGGGGTCGCTACGAAAGTGCTGGATCATCACGGCAAAAAGCGCGAAGAACATGACCGCGCGATGGCGGAAGAGTTACGCAAATATAATGTAGATTTGATTTGCCTCGCGGGCTATATGCGCCTGCTTTCACCGTGGTTCATTCGTGAATTTCCGAATCGTATCTTGAATATTCATCCGTCGTTGTTGCCTGCGTTTCCAGGCTTGGACGCACAAAAACAGGCGTTCGAGTACGGCGTAAAATTCACAGGTTGCACAGTTCATTTTGTAGATGAAGAACTTGATCACGGCGCAATTATCAAGCAAGCCGTTGTGCCTGTTTTGCCTGACGATGACGATCACGTTTTGGCCAAGCGCATTCTAGCTGAAGAACACAAAATCTATGCTGAGGCTGTAAATATCGTATTGCGCGGAGCATTTAAAATTGATGGACGCAAAATCACGGAAGAAATATAAAACGTCAGTGCTCCATTTTTCCGCTTATCCAACCTGCCAAAATATGACGGTTGCAATCGCAGGTTGATCGTGCTAAAAGTAATTCACCCTGCAAGTAAACACCGATTAACGAACCCCAAATGATAAGAATGTTTTCCCTCACCTCCAACTGATGGCGATTGTGCCTGAAGTTCAATTCACAGGTTGTGCATCCGGCCTTACCCCCTGGTTGCCGTAGCTCACTTATCTTTTCATTTTGGCAGTTGCTACATAAAGCACCTGCGTAAGCTGCATCCTCGTGCGGCTTAGTTAATTCCCTGTTAAGGAGCAGTACATGAGATTGAAAGCATTTACGGCGCAATTGTGCGCCCAGCAACACTTGCGTTATTTATCTATTATTTTTTTAGCCTCACTCGCACTAAGTTTTAGTTTTATTTTTCCAACCACTCAACACGCACAAACAACAACCACGCTTGATGCTGAAGAACAAGCGTTTCTCTCGCTCATCAATAATTATCGTCAACAAAACGGGCTGTTGCCGTTGCAAGCTTCGGTGTCATTGACCAATGCATCGAAATGGATGAGCGCTGACATGGCAGCGAAGAATTATTTTAGCCATACAGACAGCCTGGGGCGCGATCCGTTCGTGCGGATGACGAGCTTCAGTTACAACTTCAATACATACAAGGGCGAGAATATTGCGGCGGGTTACAGCGATGCCGCAAACACCTTCAATCAATGGAAAAATTCAGCAGGACATAATGCCAACATGCTGAATCCAAATTACAAAGTCATCGGCATTGGGCGCGTAGCTAACACTGCATCCACGTACCGTTATTACTGGACGACAGATTTTGGCGGTTATGTGGATCAAATAATTTCGCCTTCAGGATCACCGACTCCGACTCCAACACCTACGCCGCCTGCCACATTGGCAATTCTCAATCCAAGTTTTGAGAGCGGATTAACGAATTGGACTACGAGTGGATACGTTTATCGTACCACCAGTTATGTGACAAACGGATCGTATGCTGCGTTGTTATATGCAAATTCAGCTACGCCAGCGTCTGTTTTCCAATGGTTGCAATTAACAACCGGGGCTACGTATGAGGTGAGTGGTGACATTCGCACCGATGGTCGCGCGAAAGCCAATCTGGGCGTGAAATGGGAAAATTACGCCGATGGCCCGCTGGTACAATACACAACAGCAGGGCAGCCCTTGAAAGTTCGTTTCACAGTGCCTACCGGAACTGGCAAAGTTGGCGTCTATATCAAAGCAACTGGAAATTCTACGAGCTATTACTGGTCAATCGTAGACAATTTAAAAATTGTGCGTGTGAATTGACATCTCTGCCTATACGCACAAAAAAGAGCCTGCTGGCATTAGTTGCGAGCAGGCTCTAATTTTTTGAAGGCTGATTTTTATCTTCTATCCAAGGCCGGAATCTGCCGAGCGAACCTCAATTGTTTCAATCGGCGGCAGCAAGCGCCATTTTTGCGGCATATAAAACATCCCGCGTACAGATTTGCCCGGCAGCACTTTGAGGATGTATTGACGAGGCTTTAAATCATAGGGCGAAACAGAACCGCGCTGACTAAAAATTGCATCAAGTTTATAAATGCCCGGCGACAACCCGAATTCACTACAGTCAAATTCCACAATGCCTTCATCAGGCAAAACGCCGATGGGGTCGCCGTTAATTTCCGTTGTCATATGCGCATACAAACGATCATCCGGCGAATAGAAAAGTAACTCGAACATGGGGTCTGTAATCTGCGAATATGTACGGTAACGAATCCGTACGGTGAGCTTATCACCAGTCGAAATCGTATCCGTTTCCTGTCCATCGCCATTCACGAAAGTGACGCCCAGAATTTCTGCGTCTTGCCCATAAAGTGAGGTCTTCGATTCAATCGCCAAGCCTGTGTTATTTTGTGCCAAGTCAGTGCTTGATTTTTTGGCGAATAAAACTTCATTGTAATAAATGCTGATGACGTCCTGTGGTTTGCCAACGGCGCGTAGTTGGCCTTTGGAAATAAAAACTACGCGATCACAAAGCCGCTCCACCGCAGGCATATCGTGCGACACGAAGGCAATCGTCATGCCGCCGCGTCGCAGTTCTTCAATGCGTTGCTGACATTTACTCTGGAAATTTGCATCACCGACGGCAAGCACTTCGTCTACCAGCAGCACCGCCGGATTAATATGCGCCGCAACCGCAAAGCCCAGGCGCACATACATCCCCGAAGAGTAATGCTTGACGGCCTGATCTATGAATCTTTCCATTTCGGCAAAGGCTACGATGCGATCAAATTTTTGCGTGACTTCGGCTTTTTTCATTCCCATGATTGAGCCATACAAATAAATATTCTCGCGGCCTGATAATTCGGGATGAAAGCCTGCGCCGACTTCAATTAATGAAGCAACTGAACCACCGACAGAAATTTTGCCTTCGTTGGGATAAATGATGCGTGCCAGCAATTTCAAGAAAGTGCTTTTGCCAGAACCATTCGGGCCAATAAACCCGACTGTTTCGCCACGCTCAATCGCCAAATCAATTTCTTTTAGCGCATAAAATTCGTCGCTGCCAGCTTGTCCGCGCGAACTTGGCAATAGGTTTTTTGTCATCCGAGCTAGTTCTTCGCGGATAGATTTTGAACCTAAGCGGCTCAACCGATATTTTTTTGAAACCTTATCAAATACAACAATGCTCATCACTCATTTCCCTTAAACCAAATCCGCGAATTCACGCTCCAGATGCTTGAAATATTTATACGACGCCACCACTAAAAAAACAGAAATCAACGTTGCAACGCCGACGAATTTCAAATCCGGTGAAACCCCTTGAATTACACATTTGCGATAGCTGTCAATAATCACTGCCATCGGATTCAAGATCATGTAGGCGTTGTACAGCATATCGCTTTTGTCTTTGATTTTTGCAGCGGAATACAAAATTGGCGTCGCAAACATCCATACTTGAATCACTAAGGGCATGGCGTAACGGACGTCACGATAAAGCACGGTGAAAGCCGAAAGAAAAAAGCTGACGCCAATCGCAAACAACAACTGAATCGCCATTAGTGGCACAACCCAAAGCACATTGAAGTTAATTGTGACCTGAGTGTGATAGTAACCAAGGAGACCGATAAAGATTATTGCCGCAACCAAAAAATCTACGAACGCAGCCAAAACACAGGCTAATGGCACGATTTCACGCGGAAAATAAATTTTGGTAATGACGTGGGAACTGGTAATCAGACTCGGAATTGCAAACGAAAGCGCTGTCGAAAAGAACGTCCACGCCAATAATCCCGTGTAGGAAAATAGCGCGTACGGCATTCCGGTATCACCTTTCATTCCGGCGAAATACGAAAAGAAAACCCCGAAAACAAGCATCAATGACAGCGGTTGCAACACTGCCCATACAGCACCGAGCGCCGTTTGCTTGTAACGAATTTTCAATTCGCGCTGAACTGTTAATTGTAACAACTCTCGGTGATGGAATAACTCTTTCAGATGCGAGACAATACTATCGCTCCACTCAACAGCATTTTGCAATTCAGGCTCGGGGTTTTCAACTTCATGAGGAGGAGGAGTTGTTAAGAGAGGTTCTGGTTTGATTTCTTTTTCTGCTGCTATCGCCGACATGACTAATTTCTAATGCTCCTAAACCTGCCTGAGAAATCTCAGGCTTATCATATCTTAGTGCGACTTTCAGAAGGCTGTTTATCCTTCCAAATTGGCACTTCCGCTTCAGGGATTTCAATCCCTGCTAATAGCTTAACATTTTTCGCAGCTAACACGCGCTGATAAATATCAGCGTATTTCAAAGCGACCTGTTTCCAGTCACGATGCTTGATTACATCTGCTCTGGCGCGTTGTCCCATGGCACGACGCTCTTTGGGATTATTTACTAAATATGAAATGTTGGCGCTGAACGCTGTCTTGTCATCTGTTTCGACGACAAAGCCCGTTTTGTTATGGCGCACAAGTTCCGCGATAGCCGCGACATTGCTAACGATCACGGCACGTTCCATAGACATCGCTTCCAACGGACGCGTCGGTGTTGTTAATTCTGTCATTCTCGTACTTAGGCGCGGGTACACACAAATATCAATAACAGAGTAATAGCGCAAAATATCTTCGTGTTCGATGCGCCCGGTAAAAATAATATGATCGTGCCATTCGCGCGGCACGCGAGCGCGTAATTGCGCTTCAACTTCGCCGGAGCCAGCCAAAATTAATTTAATGTCACGGCGTTCGCGCAAAAGATGCGTCATAATGCTCAGCAAACGCTCAAGCCCTTCGTATTTGAAAAACGAACCGATGAAGCCAATGACAGTATGACCAACCAGATTATGCCGTTCGATTAATTCACTGTCAGGCGGACGCGGATGGAAAATGCGCGTGTCTACGCCTTCGGGCGCTTCCATCAACTTGCGCGAACTAAAACCGCGCGTCATCAATTCATTGCGCAGCGAAGCGGAAGTTGTAACCGTCAAATTTGCCTGCCTGATCGCACGATCTTCCATCCACTTCGCAAATTTGTACCGCAGCGAATAGGGCGTCGTTTGCCCGCTATCCACAGCGGCGTCCTGTTCGTAATACCGCAGCTCATAAATCCACGGAATGCCTAATTTGCGCGCTGCGCGTTTCGCTGCCAGACCATTAAAAGCAGGGGAATGCGCGTGCAACAAATCAACTTCGCAGTCGCGCGCAACTTGCAGGATTTTGCGCGCCATACTCGCGATATAGGCTTCGTGACGCAAGGCTGGAATGAAGCGCGGCTGTGGCAGCATATGAAATTGCGGCCAATGCGTACGATGATGTTGCACCCCTTGTAGAATTTCGCTTTCCTCCTCGAAGCTTTCGTGACTGGGCGAAGTCAGTACGATTGGCGTTATGCCCATTTGACGCTGCTGTGAAATCATGTAACTGCTGCGAAAGCTATACGCGCTTAAATACGGCAACGAATGATCAAGAATATGGAGCACTTTCATCACGTTCGTGGTTAGCTTAAAAAGGACACTTAGTTTAAGAGAGCGAACAAGCTTTGGGGAATTTAAGCTCTTACCGCACAACTAGCTATTTCGATTCTCGCTACGCCATCCTCCTGTTCACGGCAAATTTCTAACAATTTTCGGCCCCACCAGTTTTGTAATGCCCAGCGGAAGCCGTTTCCAAACATTAATCATTAACTCAAATTTCGGGTTCGTCGGATTGAGGTTCGGCATTTCCTGCGCGCGCACTAAATAAAATTGGTATGACAATGGTTTCACTTCCATGCCCCAACCGCGCTTGAATTCATACGCGCCTGTGCCTGTTTTGCTACGCCCGAAATCGAATTGCATACACCCGCGCGCCGCCGCCGATTGCATCAACGCCCAATACATAAAATTGTTAATGCCCGCGCGATAGAATTCGACATAGGCTCCGCCGTAATAGGGCAATACCGTATCGCGGTGATAAAAGCTCATCACGCCGCCCGCAACTTTTTCATTTTGCCGAATCAACAAAATGTCGCTGGAGTTTGGAAATTCGCGCAAAAATTCAGCGAATAAACGTTTCGGGAAAACTGGCGTACCGAGGTTGCGTACGCTCGTAGCGTACACATCATAAAATTCGTCGAGCAATTCCTCGCGTCCAAGCTGTGCCGTTAATTCGTTCTTGAGGCCTTTGCGAATCATCGTCCGCACATCACGCGGAAACGATTTCATCATCGCGTCCTCGTCCGTTGAAATCGGATGCGTGAAAGTAAAGTACAAATCTTTGCGATGCAGTTCGCTGTCTTGAATCGCGCTATTTTCCACGGCGTCGCGCAATTCAAGATAATCTACCTGCAAATGGGTCGCGATCTTTTTTGCTTCATCCAACAAAGCGCGATGCACATTGTCGTCCGTCGCTACCGCGCCGCCATACACAGCATTCGGTGTCGAAACCAGCATCGAACCAAAGAGCCGACTCTTGACATGAAAAAGCGGTAAAACGCCAATAATTTCGCCTGCGCGTTCGGCTACTAAATGATTTGGCGTATGTTTCCAAACGCGTTCAATCACGCGCCCCCAACCGCTCCAATGACAAAATGTCGCAGCCGCTGCCTGGTGTACAAAGGCATCCCACGCGGGCGCATCGGTTTCCCGATAAGCGCGCACATTGAAAACACTTTGATTAGGTACTACTGCCGTTTTCAATTTTGCTGATTCCACTGCCAAATCCTTAATTCGTCGCCCAAACAATTTTTTGCGTGTGCAACCCGAAATTTCTCTGCGCCAACACCTGACGAACAGGAGCGAATTGAAACTCTGTTAATAATTTTTCCAGGCGATGATAGGTGCGCCGCAAATTTAAACGATGGCGCAAAATATTAATTTTCTTGCCTGGGACGACTGGTTGTTCGGGATCAACTTCCCACGGATGCAAAAAGAAAATCGCGGCTTCGGATTCTTTGCGATTGATGCGGTGCCAGCCTTGCCGAAACAACGAATATGGAAGAATACGAAAATATCCGCCGCCTGAAATCGGCAGATTTGTCCCGAAAAGCTGTACTGTCGAAGGCGGAAATTCGACAATGCCTCCGGCTGCGCGCTGTAAAACGTGCGGGAAGCGCTCTGCCTCCGGCAGGCCGTAACGGTCGTGATGTACGGGGAAAATTGACGAATCGTATTGGAATCCCTCTTCCAACAAAATATCCAGTGCCCATAAGCTTTGCGCTGTAATCGAATAACTCGGCGCACGATAACCAATCACGGACACACCACCTAAATCTTCCAGCAAATGTTTCGCGCGACATAAGTCAGTGCGAAACTCTTCTGGAGTTTGTGTATAAATCAAGCGATGGTGATAACCATGACAGGCAAGCTCATGGCCTGCGGCAACAATTTCGCGCAGCAATTGTGGATGCTTTTCGGCAACGTAGCCAAGCATAAAAAACGTAGCCTTGACATTGCGTTGTGCAAATAAATTAAGCAATTTCTGCGTGTTGCGTTCAACGCGCGATTCCCATTTCGACCAATCCTCCCGTTTGACAACATCGGCAAACGCTTCGACCTGATAATAATCCTCCACGTCTACCGTTAAGGCATTAATCAGTTGATTGTCTGCGGGCATATCGTACTTCACCTTGTCAGCCATTTTCGTTTTCCGATAGCAGGATTATGAGGATGCTTTTCCGAAGCAAACCGCTCTACCTTTACTTACCTTGTGTATCCTTTTGGGGTTTAAGGATGTTAGTAGTGAGGCCTGTTCAGCAAAGGCATAATAGCCTTTTGGCAAGAAGTTAGACAAGGGGAATTTGGTTGCATCTTGGTTGCAAAATCTTGGCGCACATCTGTGCACACCGAAGGCGAGTTGCAAGCACGGCTGCCACCATCAATCAATTTGCGTGAAATCCGCCATTAAACTGTTGGCAAACGATCATAGGCTGAAAGCGCAGCGTAATTAAACCGATGCCAATCCGTCAGCTCGCGCTGCTTGAGTGCTTTGCGTTTTTGCAATTCGTCAGCATTTGTAATTTGGCGGCGCAATTGCAACGATAACTCCTCGGCAAAATAGCTAAAATGCTCGGCATTACATTGCGGGCGCAGAATTTTCTGCATTTCCTGCTCCATTTTGCGGCGATAATCGCTGACAGAAGAGTCGGACATATTAAGTTTGGCGGCTATTAAAAGCTGCGAAGGTTCTTCAGGATCGAAATAATAATGCCAAAGGATGCGCCATAATTTTTCAGTGCGCTGTCTTTGATACCGCGTCATGCGATCCAAGCGACCTAAAAATTCATGCGCAGCGCGGCGTGCGAGTTGCTGTTCTTCAATTTGCAAATTGATGCGCTCAGGGCTTTCTTGCGTGGCGAGCAACATTTTGTCCCAACTAGATGTGCGATCTTCGGATTCAGTTACCTGTTCAATCGAAGCAACAACTGCATCGTAAATCGGCAATTTCAGCAACGCGAGCGTGCGTATCACGCGTAGCGGCGCAGGCGAATCAATTGCTCGAAAAATTTCAACCAGCAAATCAATTAATTCCTGCGTGGAAATAATGACTTGCGAATCGCCTTTGCATCCAGCGCGGCGGCGATCCCGCAACCGCATTGGAATATTGGCAATCAAATCTTCAAACGTACCCATATCTTTCAGCGGTTTGTCTTCGCCCCATTCGCGCAAGCCGTAAACAACATTCACAGCCCGACGATAACGGGCGGGCTGTTGCTGATCCTGTTGTCGCAGCACACGAAATTCCGACACCGTTTCCAGCACACCGCTAATACGGCGCACAAGCCGATAGTTTTCAGGCTGGCGGCGGCGCAAGCGCCCAATCAGCATATTGGTTAATTCGACTTGAAAGATTTCGCGCTCAATTTCGGCATCACTCATCGCGCCTTGCACGTAATGAGTGAAGCGTGCCTTTTCAAATAACAACAGGTATAAATCCTGCGTCAAATCAGGCAACGACAAAAGAGGAATAGATTCTTTTGCACTGTTTTGGTTGCGCTGTGCGGAGCGCACCAAAGGATGAATTGCAACTAAGCGATGCAGCGATTTCCATAGCGTCGCAACATCGTTATTTTCTAATAGCGATTTCCAAGACCTAGAAGATACAGCGTTCATTACTAATTCCGTGAGGTTATAGGCCGTCGTGTGTGTGGTGGCCTTTGTGGCGTCAGCACAAATCTGTGTAAGTTAACTGACGCGCATTTTATAAATTACCTAAGCGTAAAGACTGGCAGAGAATGTCTTTGCACAAAGTACTTCCCGTACTTTTACTTGGGCATTGATAATTAGTTATTAGCGGCAGAAACGGGCTACGCGCTGTATGAGCAACAAGTTTCCAAAGAACTGTAAAAAGGAGTGGGACAGGTGCTACAAAGCAACTGAAATTTGAATGCTAAGGGGGATAAATTTCAGCCTTGTGAGGTCAGCGACCAGTCCTATGCAGCAACAATTTCAGATTGTTCCGCGATAGAGAAAGTTCACCTGTAAAAAAAGCGTGCGCGTGTTTGCGCGAGATTCCGGCAATGCGAGGTGAGGCGCGTTGTCAGATCAATTTGAATGATTGAATACTCAATGCGGGTCATTATAACCGGAAGAACTAATTGTAGCTAGTCTTTTTTCAACGCAGATAAATCTACGTTACCAGTTAAGCCACCGTTTCTTCTTCTCGCGTAACTTCAGCCTCAACAGGAGCAACTTCCGGCGCAGGCTTGCGCTTTTCAAAAATTGCTACGCTTATAAGTCCACCAATTACGGAAAGAAGTACCAGCAATAATGCGATCAAAAAATTTAGGAATAATGAGATGGAATATTTTAGTAGCGGTTTTTGATGAATCCCCTGCAACGCAACTTGCGCTTGTAGTGATGGGGCTGAGACAATAAGACTATCCAGAATGGAGGTCGCTCTCAAAGGCGTAGCAATAATTAAATACAACCCAGCCCCAATCACACCTGTTAGCAATCCAGTTTTAGCGCCTTTCCCCATTGATACGGGCAGCAAAGATTGTGGTATTAGGAGCCAAACGGCAAAAAAACCAGCGAGCAATGCCCACAAAAAATCCGCCGTCGCCACATATGGCGTCAAGGCTAAAATTCCCAATATAATGCCGCAAACAAGCGCGGGGTATTTCTTCAACATTTCCATAATTTAAATTTCCCTCCAACTCATTCTGATTTTAGCTTTTCAACTAGATGCGATAAAGTTGCCGTACTGGTTACGCATATGGTACAAAAAGCGTATTGAAAATCAGATGAAGTCATCATTCGTAAACTTGTGCACCCGTAGCTCAGATGGATAGAGCGGTAGACTTCGAATCTATAGGTCGGGGGTTCGAATCCCTCCGGGTGTACCATTTAAATCTCACTTCTTACTTTCATTCCCAGTCATCGCAGCCTGCGTCTGTTGCTTCCATGATTGCGCGTACTTTCCGTTTTGCTGCATTAGTTCTGCGTGCGTGCCGGATTCAACAATTTTGCCATCCGCCATTACGTGAATTACATCCGCTTGCATCGCCGTAGTAAAGCGGTGCGTGATTATCAAAGAGGTTCTTCCTTCAACTAACGACCAAAAGCGACTCATCCAATCGGCTTCTGCCCATGAATCCATCGCGCTGGTCGGTTCATCCAAAATTATCAACGGAGCCTGACGCAAGAAGGCGCGCGCTAATGCGATGCGCTGCCATTCGCCGCCACTCAATTCTGCTCCGCCAAACCATTTGCCAAGCATCGTATCATAACCTTCCGGCAAGCGTTCAATCACGGTATCTGCGCCCGCAGCAACAGCGGCAGCTTGCACCTCTTCACGCGAAGAGGATGCCACCACATCGCCCAATTTGATGTTCTCTTCGACACTCGTGTAATAGTGTACGGGTTGCTGAAATAATACGGTGATACGGCGTTGTAAATCTTCGGGCATGAAATTGAGCAAACTTATTCCGTCCAACAAGATTGCGCCAGTGTCAGGATCGTAAAAGCGGCACAACAATTTTAGCAGCGTACTCTTGCCTGCGCCATTTTCCCCGACAATGGCTACGAGTTGTCCAGCAGGAATTTGCAAATTGAATTGATCCAGCGCAGCGCGTTTGCTGTCGGGATAGTGAAAAGTAACGTCCTGAAAAATTATGCCGCGTTGTAAACTGACAGGCACGGGTACCAGATTTTCGACGCGCGTTTGTTGCGGTTTGAGGTCAAGGAATTCAAACAAATTTTCGAGAAAAAGAACGTTGCTATAAATTTGCGCTAGGCTGCCAAGCAATGTGTGCATCAATCGTTGCCCTTGACTAAACGCCTGATAAAACAAGGCCAACCTGCCAAGCGTGATTTTGCCTGTCCCCGCGCGCCACACCATCCAAGTCAGCACTGCGCCCATCGCCAGCCACGCAAAACTGCTTGCAAAAAATTCCGCGAAGGCCTGCTGCCGTAATAGGGTGTGATGTTCATTGCGCAACCGCTCGCGTATTGTTTGATACGCATTGCGAAAGTGCGCCCCCAATCCAAACAAACGAATTTCCGCAGCCGATTCGCGCTCTGTCAGTATCCAGCCGTAATAATTTATGCTGCGTTGTGCTAGCGTGTTTTTTTGTCGCCACGCGTGCTGCTTCAACGTAGCGCACAATACAACCAACAATACAGGAATCACACCTACCAGCAACGTCAACGGAACCCACCAGCCAAACGTGAACAATACACCTGCCATTGCCACAAACGTCAATCCGCTTTGCAACAAATTGCCAGCGTTTTCAAGGAGCGCTACGGGACGACTGAGCGCATCATTTTGCGCGCGATACAAACGGTCGTAATAATCCGCGTGATCGAAAAACGCCATATCCAACGTTGTAGCCTTGGCGTGTATCAATTCGCTGAGATGATCCTGTACGAGTTCGGCTTGCACGGATCGAATCCATTTGCTGAAGCTGTTTAGCCCTTCACCGACTAACGTCGCAACCGCGAGCAAAACTACAAGCCAAATTGTTTCAGCAAAATCCCACGTCGCAGATTGCACGCCGCGACTTAATTGATCCACCAAATCACGCGTCACATACACCAACGCAAGCGGCAACAATCCTTGCAAAAGAAGCAAGAACAACCAAGCCATCGTCCAGCCGTGCGCAACAGTCCAAATCAACCGCCACGCGCGCGGAATGTACGGCAATTGCGCAACTAATTTTTGCAATTTATCTAGCAAGCGTTCTCGAATTTTATTGGCTGAATTTTTTGGCTATGTCACCAATAGGCTTCATAGCTTTTTGCCACGTAGGAAAGACGTGCGGAAAGTGATCACACAGATTTTCGGCAATTGTTTGCAATGAAGTTTTTCCATTTATTTGCGCCATAACAAATGCGTTGATGCGGCCTTCTTCATTGAGTGTAGGAACAAATGCGGAGGCTTGTTTGCGCAAACTTGCAGGAGAAATGATATTGCCAAAAAACGTAGACTGGGTGTAATCCGCTTTCACTTCGCCTCCATCGCCAGTAATTTTTGTATCCCAGCGCCAGACATATTCTTCATCAATTAACGTTGCCGAAAGTTGCACAAAAATTTTATCGCATGCATTCACAGCAACAGGTTTTGGAAATATTAATAATGGGTTGCCATACGTACGTTCTGGTGCAAAAGGAGCCGTTGAAAATTTTTCGTCGGTACTAATTTCAGCTTCAAACCACAAACTTAATCCGTGCGCAGTGCCTGTGCGTAGCGCTTTCCATTCTAACATCGCCGCAAAATCATGTTCTTCCATCGTAGCGTATTCCAGCGTTGCCCAAATTTGTGGTTCTGTTAGTAATTCTTCTCGCGCAACACGACTTTTATAAAATTGATTGCACAAAATTTTACGGTAGACAGATTGGTCTACGCCTTGTCGCGGTTGGATCAAAAAATCAATTGTCTTTTCGTACCAATCAGGAGCGTCAACAATTGTCGCAAAAACTGTATCGCGCAACGGCAGCAAAATACCTTTCGGCTTCAAAAATCGCTTTCGTGCGTCAATCAACGAAGCCGCGCTGCCAAAATACAGCGGGAGAGAGCCGCGTAAATCCGCTACGATCACATCCACCTGCTCTGGCAAATTCACGCGTGTAGACATTTCCTTGATAAATGTAATGCGGTCGCTACAACCATTCCCAGCCGCAAGTTGCGGCCCCATTTCTATTGTTTCATTACATTCAATTGCATAGACTTTGCTGGCACCAAATTGACAGGCCAGGACTGAAAAAAAACCCGCGCCGGCCCCCAAATCAAGTACAACATCGCCTGGTTTTATGGCGTGACGCAACGCCTCAACATAAGTATTAACGCGTACTTCATCCATCAGCATGTTGCAATAATCAATGAGACTATACATTTGCGCTCTTTCTTACCTGACAATACATTTAATTCGCGATGGATTGGTTAAATAGGATGCTTCGTCTTGAATAAAAAACTATCAGCGTGCTCACCGAGCATCATAAAATGTTCACGAACATCAGCTCGATCATTAATAACTTCACCCCCACATTCAACCCACGCATGTGCCGCAAGATTGTCTGCGTCTTTGCGTACACCAATGCGTAATTCGCTAACTATTTTGCGCCGTCGCAATAACCACCAAAGCGTCATCGAACGTGGCAAACATTGCACCTGATAAACTCCATACGCAGCCGCTATGTTAACGATGCGGCCCAATGTTTGAGCAGCTATCAGATCCTCCGGCGGAGCAGAAATTTGCATTTCTACTTTAGCAAGTGCGCCTGCCAATAGAGCTTGCCAACGATAAAAACCAACCACCCGTAAACCCAGAGCATTAATTGGCAATAAAATCACCGCTTGTGTCAGCAACAATTTTTCAACCGCCGTCAGTTGTTTGAATTTTGCCCAATTAGTTTGCATGAATTTCGATTAGGCCTTGCGTTACTAATTTTTCGAGCAGCTCGACTAAATCCGCGCGCAATGTGTCAGATTCGACATCGTATTCTTGTAACAAACTTTCATATGCGGATTGAATCGAAGGGCTACAGGTCAACACTGTCCACATTCTCGTGCCCATATCATCCAACCCGTAATATTGCTCATTCTTGCAATTCAGAATCACGGATTCTCCAGCGATTATACTCACCAACGCATCTGGAGCGGCTACTGCACGCCCCGCAAATGACATTGTCATAAAACCTCCAATGCTATTCATCTTGAATATTCATCGTTTTTTGTACACACGAACCGCCATACAGGAAGCCATACCTGTGGCGGTTCGCACGCTTTCATTCACAACAAATATTCCTGAACTTGTCTGAAAAAGTGCTAAAAGTCCGTTAAGACTTACTGGAAATTATTTTGGCTACGGCTGCATTTTGGCTATTAATGCACTGCCAGTATAACGGATTTCCTTCCATTTCAAAGCCCGCTTCCTGATTATTTTGTCTATAGCTAAAATATGAACCAGCCACTAAAAGGCAATTCCCTGCTCGCTAATCACTTATGTTAAAAAATAATTTCCCCATGTTGCCCAGAATCAGGCATAATTAGCGGGAGTTTGTCTCACAGCCGGAAACTAAAATCGCTGGTAATGAGTTTTCTTTTAACCCATGCCCCCTAAAAGCTAACCATATGAAAGCCTCTCTTTGTTATTACTTAATCGTATTGAGTTGCTCTTTGGCATTGGCTCTGCCGTGTGTGGCGCAAGCTGGGCAATATACTGTTCAGCTTGATTCAATGACGGCGCAAGATGCAGCAGAAGGCAAGGTGCAGCAATTAAAAGCACAAGGCCTGAATGCGTATTGGCTGAAAAGCAATATTCCGGGTCAGGGCTTACGTTTTCGCGTGCGCATCGGTCGCTTTGCAACGCGCGCAGCAGCGCAAGCCTATGGCACAAAACTGAAGCAACAAGGACTGACTACTGATTTTTTTGCAGCGTTGTACGAAGGAAATTCTTCGCCTCTTGGCAATGAACAAGCGGTGAAAAAAGTGGCGCCCGCACCTGTCGTCGTAGCGAAACCTGTTCCTGTGGCACAACCTCCGCAGCCAAAAGTGGAAGAAAAAAATTCGCTTACAGCCGCACCAGCGCAACGTAAACGCGAAGTCAACACGACGCCAGCGACCAGCAACAGTATCGTAGAAAAACCTGTTGTTAATCCGTCTGCAAATGCAGACGGAACGAGGAAGCCGGTAATAGTTCCGCCGACAGTTGCACCAAAAGTTGTGCCCCCAAGCAATAATGCTGCGCCGAAATCAGTGCCGCCTGTCGAAGTGAAACCAATAAAAATGACCCCGACGCAAACTACTCCGGCATTGCCGACGCCGTTGAATGAGGTGAAGCCGCCGCGTGACAAAAAGGCAGAAAATATAATGCCTGCGGAAACTAAAAAGACAGAACCGCTCAGTAATAAAATAGCAGACGCGACGTTGCCAAAACCGATGCGGGAAACAGTTGCAGCGGCGACTACGCCTGCGCCTACGGTCGTGACTTATACAAAATTTGAAGACCGTACTTTTGGCTATTCGTTTGAGCGCCCCGGATATTGGAGCGGTGGCAATTTGCCTGCTGAAGATTTGCAAGCACAGCGGATTGATTCAGGTGCGATTTTTCGCTCGCAGGAAGATGCCGCTTTCTCTCACGCTATCTGGAACAGCTTAAAAAATGCGAATAGCCCCGCGTACGATAATAATTTAATTGTTGATCTTGTCATCAAAAGTATTGGTAATAGCGAGGGGATGCAAGGCCTGACCGAAACAGCCCGGCGCATGGCACAGGAAGGCGATCAGATTAAAACCTTTGTTGATTTGCGCACGATGTTTCGTCAACCGCGCGTTAATTCTTTGTTAGAATTCCAAGGGAAAGCCGTGATTATTCGCGCCAGTACTGGTATTTTATTGGTGGTTGCGTTTTACTCAAAAGATAGCGCTCCTACAATGATGGGAGTAGCTGATAAAATTATTAGCAGCGCGCGCGTCCCGTAAACTAATCGTTTTACTGACTGCGCCCGGTCGTTGAAAAATTCAATTTCTCGCAACGCAAGCTTATAGCTTGCTTTAACTTTTTTGGGAGTACGAAAAAAACTCTGCGCGAACTAAAATTTACATTGCCGGAACGTGCGGTAGAATCCCTGTTTGGGACGCACGATCAAAATATCAAATACCTCGAATCGCTGTTAAGTGTGCGCGTCGGCGGCAGAGGGCAAGACCTTTTCATTGAAGGTGATGAAGCCGATGTCGCAACAGTCGAAAAAATCCTGAAAGACTACAGCCAGCTTTTCACCGAAGGAAAAGCGCCAGCAGATACAGAATTGCGTGACGCGTTCAAGCAGATTGCTGATGATCGCAGCGCTTCATTTCGTGACTTGCTCACAAATAAAAAAATCATCAATCCCGCGGGCCGCAAACAAATCACAGCGCGCACACCGATGCAGCGTCGTTATTTGGAAACCATCGAAACAAATGATGTCGTATTTGGTATCGGCCCCGCAGGGACAGGAAAAACGTACTTAGCTGTAGCGATGGCCGTGCAATATTTAATGTCCAAGCGCGTCAATCGTATCATTCTCGCGCGCCCTGCCGTGGAAGCCGGGGAAAAACTTGGCTTTCTGCCCGGCGATTTGCAAGACAAAGTTGATCCATATTTACGTCCAATTTATGACGCTTTATTCGACGTGATGGATCACGAACGCGTCACCAGCTTTTTAGAAAAACGCGTGATCGAAGTCGCGCCACTAGCTTTCATGCGGGGTCGCACGCTCTCGGACGCATTCGTGATTCTTGATGAAGCGCAAAACTCTACGTCAGAGCAAATGAAAATGTTTTTGACGCGCATCGGATTTGGATCAAAGGCTGTAATTACAGGTGATGTCACGCAAATTGATTTACCAAGTGGACGCAAATCAGGTCTGATCGAAGCGCAACAAGTAGTGCAAGGGATTCAGGGAATCGAGTTTATTCAGTTTACTGATCGTGACGTTGTGCGTCACAATATTGTTCAGTTGATCGTCAGAGCTTACGATGAGCACACCCGCAAAATTAATCTCTAAATCAAGTACGCAACCAAAGCCTATCGCGCCAGCGCTAATTGAAGTCATCAACCGACAACGATTGCACAAGCTGGAACGCGGGCAAATTGCGTTGCTTGGACAAGCGGTTTTGCGACGCATTGACCGTGATGACAAGGCGGCAACAATTACGTTTATTCGTGATACTGAAATGCACCGACTCAATCGTGATTATCGCGGCATTGATAAACCGACAGATGTTTTGGCCTTCGCTTATCATGAAGGTTTGAGCGATAATGAACTTCCGCTTGAGCCGGATCATTTAGGCGATGTGGTTATTTCCGTCGAAACTGCGCAGCGGTACGCGCAAGAACAAAATATTAGCTTTGCAACTGAAATTAATTGGCTAGTAATTCACGGCTTGTTGCATCTCGCTGGTTACGATCACGAAACGGATAACGGTGAAATGCGACGGCTGGAAAAGCGTTTGCGCAAAGAGTTATTAAGTCTTTAGAGTCTTTAGAGTCCAGCAAATTCCAAATTTCTAGGACTCGATAAACTCTACAGACTCGATAGACTCAATAGACTTCTTTTTTATGGAATACGAAATAATTTTGACCAGCGTTGCGCTTGTAGTGCTGGTCGTTACGGCAACGGGGAAAAGTGCGCTTGATGAGCTCAGCGACGTTTCGTTGCGTCTACTGGCAAGCGAAAATCAAAATACGCCGCGCGCCGCATTTCTTCGTTCTATCGTGGATCATCACGTCTCGTTCAGCTTCACGCTGACTTTCGGAATTCACCTCGCCATCGCTTCCATCGCAATTTTACTGACTTCGATCTCATTTAAAATCTTTGCGACGCGCTTTTTTGTAGCGGCGTTCGCTGCAATGCTGTTCACGCTCATCGTCTTTCGCTTAATTGTGCCGCTGCTGCTTACGCAAAATGATCCGGCACGCACATTGTTGTGGCTGCGCTATCCGCTAAAAGTTATCTATCCGGTGTTGGGCATAATTGCTCTGCCGATCTACCGCTTGCTGCGCGGCTTACAACGCGAAGAAGAACTTACTACAATTGAGAAGAAAGACGACGAAGACAAAGATAATGAGAATGAATTGCAGGCATTGCTGGACGTAGGCGAAGAGGAAGGCATCATCGAACAAGACGAAGGCGAAATGATTCAATCCATCATTCGCTTCAGTGATCGCACGGTAGGTGAAGTCATGACGCCGCGCACCAAAGTAATTTCCGTCGCCGCCAACACTTCGCTTGAAGCTGTCCGTGATTTGATGATCGAATCAAAATATTCGCGCCTGCCAGTTTATCAAGACCAAGTGGATCAAATCGAAGGCGTAATTTATGTGCGCGATTTGTTATCTTACTGGGCTTCGGGCGACACAAATAAAACTGCGATTGAATTAGCACGTCCCACATATTTCGTGCCGGAAACTAAACCAACCGACGAACTGTTGCGCGAAATGCAAAAAGCTAAAGTGCAAATGGCGATGGTGATTGATGAATACGGCGGTATTTCGGGCGTGATCACATTAGAAGATTTAGTCGAAGAAATTGTCGGCGAAATTGAAGACGAAGATGAACCAGAACCGAATGCTACTGAAGTTGATGTCGTTGAAGAAAACGACAGCACTTATACAGTACGCGGTCAGGTTGAAATTGGAAAAATTGAACGCTTATTTGACGCAGAGCTGGCAGCCGATGATTTCACCACCGTCGCGGGATTAATCATCAACCAACTAGGCCATTTGCCCGTTGTGGGCGAAACCGTAGATTTTCGCGGCTTACAATTTGAAGTCCTGGAAGCGGATGAACGCAGAGTTTCACGCGTGCGCATTATGCGCAGCGCTCCCGCTGAAACAGGCGAACCAGCTACCGTTAGCACACTGATCGAAACAAAATGACAACTACCCATAAATCAGGATTTGCAGCCTTAATCGGGCGTCCCAATGCGGGCAAATCTACTCTTCTTAACAAACTCATTGGCGAACACATCGCCGCAGTTTCTTCTAAACCACAAACCACTCGAACACGCATTCAAGGCATCATCACACGCCCCGATGCACAAATTATTTTCGTAGACACGCCCGGCATTCATAAACCCGGCTACACGCTAAATCGCCGGATGATGACGATGGTGGCGGACGCGCTGGAGCAAGTGGATGTAATTCTGCTGATGCGCGATGCAACCGCCAGCGGTGGTTCCGGCGAAAAATTTGCGTTGGAATTAATCAAAAATTCCAACAAGCCAGTTTTTCTGCTGCTCAATAAAGTTGATTTGCTGAAAGACAAAACGGCGTTGTTGCCGCTACTCGAACAGTACAGCACCGAATTTAATTTTGCTGAAATTATTCCGATCTCAGCGCGCAAAGGAAGCGGCGTCGAAAATTTGATTGAAGCATTAACCAAGTATTTGCCCGAAGGCCCCGCGCTGTTTGATTCTGAAACATACACGGATCAATTTGAGCGCAATATCGCCGCCGAAATGGTGCGCGAAAAAATTCTTCAACTCACAGGTCAAGAGCTACCATATGTTACAGCCGTGCGCACGGAGCTTTGGCAGGAAGTTGATAACGCAACCGAAATTCATTGCGTCGTTTATGTCGAGCGTGATTCGCAAAAGCCTATTATTATTGGGCGCGGCGGACAAATGCTAAAAGAAATCGGCACGCGTGCGCGCCACGATATTGAAAAATTAATCGGGCGTCACGTCCGCTTACACTTATTTGTACGCGTACAAAAAGAATGGCGTAATGATCCGCACTTGCTGGATGAATTAGGAATTGAAGAACGATGAAAACTTGGTATGCCCTCGAAATCGAACTCGCACGCGTAGCCGAAACCGCAGTCACCACACAACTCTGGAACGCGAATACGACTGGCTTTGAAATTTCTGAAGATGCGCCCGAACAAATCACGTTGCGCGCCTATTTTGAGACGGAACCTGACGCAGAAAAAGTGCGCTCGCAAATTTTGCACGCGCTGCAACTTTGTGAAATACCCGCGCACACTTTGCACTCTGTCAAGCCGCTCGTAATTGCCGAACAGGATTGGTTAGCAGAATGGAAAAAAGGCTACGAGCCAATTGAAATTGGGCAAAAAATTTTCATCGTGCCTTCGTGGAAACGCAATGAAATTGCGGCTACGGAACGCATCATCATCCAGATTGATCCAGGTATGGCGTTCGGTACAGGCACGCATGAAACGACGCGTGGATGTTTAGAAATGCTCGAAAAATATTGGCGCGGTGGTGCGCTGTTGGATGTCGGAACTGGTACAGGAATTTTAGCGATGGCGGCGCTGAAATTATTTCCTGACTCGCGCGTAGTTGGCTTTGACAATGATCCAGAAGCCATCGAAGTCGCGCTGGAAAATGCTGAAATTAATCAGGTAGAAGATTCGTTATTACTCGAAGTCAATAAGCTCTCATCATTTCAGGAACGCGATTTTGATGTCGTACTTGCCAACCTCACAGCAGATGTAATTATTCCGTTAGCGCCGGATTTCCCTGCCACGCTGAAACCACAAGGGACATTAATCGTTTCAGGAATTTTGCGCGAACAAGGTGACGAAGTACTTGCTACATTGGCTGAGCAAAATTTTTCTATGATTGAATCAAAACCTGATGGTGAGTGGGTCACGTTCGCCCTAACCTTGAATCGTTAACATTTATGCAACGCCATCGCTTCTTTGCCCCACCTGCGCAAATTATCGGAGAAAACATTTTTCTCGCTGCTGAAGAATCGCAACACCTCGCACGCGTGCTGCGGCTGTTACCGGGTGCAATCGTATATGCATTTGATGGCGAAGGCATTGAATACGAATGTGAAATTGCCGTCGTTCATAAAGCTAATGCGCAATTAAAAATTCTTTCGCGCCTTGGCAACGAAGTAGAATCCTCTTTGCAATTAACGCTGGGGCAAGCGCTCGTCAAAAGCGATAAATTTGACTGGGTCGTGCAAAAGGCAACCGAACTCGGTGTCATGCAAATTGTGCCATTGATTACTGAACACAGTGAGTTTCGTAAAGCAGAAAATTTGGATGGGCGATTACAACGCTGGCGCAGAATCGCACTTGAAGCGACGAAACAATGCGGTCGCCGCAAGATTCCGATTGTTACTGAGGCGCAAAAGTTTGATGAGTTTTGCCAAACGCAAGCACTATTAGAAACGACACGATTTATTTTTTCTGAGCGAAATGGAAAAATGTTGGATGGAAAATTTGCTACCAGTACGGTAACGCTCATCATCGGGCCGGAAGGTGGATGGCACGAAGATGAACTTGCAGCAGCGCAGGCGCAAGGCTTTACGGCAATTCATCTTGGCGCAAGAATTTTGCGCACAGAAACTGCTGCGATCACAGCAGTTTCATTAGCGCAATTTTTGTTTGGAGATTTAAGCTAAGCAGAGTTTGCTTCAGAGCAATGGCGAAGTAATGTGAATTGATTCGTTGAAATCATATAGCCGCGCGGAAAGTTGGAATTTGTTGTCAGGCGAATTGAATGTGAGTTTACGCAGCAAATTGTCGTGGCTGCTAATCCACGCGCGAAACCCTATTTTGTCTGCACCTTTCGTGCCTGCCGCCAACTTGTTCCCTGCTGCATCAATATTGAACTCATATAAATTTGTCGCAACACCGTCCACCATTTCTTCTTGAACTAACTGTGCATTGATTTTTATCTGGCTGAAAATTAACTCAAACAATTTTTGCATGTCAGCCGGATTCATATTCATCTCAGTGCCAGCGACATTTGGGCGTTCAGTTTTTTTCCATTCCTGCCCGCGCATTTTCACGTAAGAAATATTGCCAATCGTGATGGCTTCCATTTCATCCATTTTTATATGGACGCGATCTGGTTTGGCGTACTCAATTTCCATTGTGTAATTGCGATTATCTTGCGGCATTCCTGTTAATCGAACTGCGGCACGAAAAGAATTGACCTTGCCAAATGCAGCAAATGTGTTTGTGAAAATTTCTCGCCCGTTTCCACTCGCAGATTTCAGCGCCTCAACTGTTGCACTTTGAAACGGAAGCGAATTCTTCGCAGCAGGCTTCCCTGTTGCTGATTTTTCAGATTGCAGTGCTGAAGAGGACGGAACGGATGTGGGAGCTTTTTCGACACGGCGATCAATAATATCGTCATTAGTTAATGATGCAGTTTGCGCAAGCGTTGGCGCTACAAAACAAATGGAAATAAAGACAAGGACAACGGCAGTTTTCTGAAACAACGTTTTCATCAATTTAGCTCCATTGGAAAATTGGTTGTTCAGAAAGAGGGCAGCGCAACAGAGCATAACGAATGACATTCACTGTCGCAATAACTATTTCGAGGGCAATGGGATTATTACAAATGCTTCATAACTTCCTTGGCAAAATACGTCAGAATCAAATCTGCTCCTGCTCGTTTGATGGAAATAATTGATTCCATCATCACGCGCTCTTCATCAATCCAACCTAATTGTCCCGCCGCTTTGATCTGCGCGTATTCACCTGAAACTTGATACGCCGCAATCGGTAAATCATAGCGTTCGCGCGCAGCTCGAATAATGTCCAGATATGCCAGCGCAGGTTTGACCATCAACATGTCTGCGCCTTCTTCTACGTCCAGATCAGCCTCGCGTAAAGCTTCGCGCGCATTGGCGGGATCCATTTGGTAGCTGCGCCGATCCCCAAATTGCGGCGTGCTATCAGCCGCTTCACGAAATGGACCATAAAATCCTGACGCATATTTAATGGCGTACGAGAGAATTGGAGTTTGGTTAAAGCCTGTATCGTCAAGCGCCGCACGAATCGCTCCAACCATCCCGTCCATCATCCCTGAAGGTGCAATAATGTCAGCGCCCGCTTGTGCCTGACTCACAGCAGTTTTTGCAATAAGTTCCAGCGTTGGATCGTTGGCCACATCACCATTTTCAATTACGCCGCAATGCCCGTGTGAGGTGTATTCGCATAGACAAGTATCAGCGATTACGAGCAAATCGTTAACCTCACGTTTGATGGCGCGAATTGCATCTTGGACGATTCCTGTTTCAGAGTAGGCGTCGCTACCAATTTCGTCTTTTTGTTCAGGCAGCCCGAAAACAATGAGGGAGCGAATTCCTATGCTTTTTGCAGCTTTTGCCTCTTTCACAATTTCATCAATCGAAAGATTGTAAACGTCTGGCATTGAGCTAATTTCTTTTTTTATGCCTTCTCCACGACAAGCAAAAAGTGGATAAATTAAATCGTAAGGGGTAATAACAGTCTCGCGCACCAATTCGCGGATTACGCTATTTTTTCGGAGTCTTCGTGGGCGATAAGTAATAGTTGTCATTGCAAAATAAATAAGCGCCATTCCCTCTTGATTAGGAGGAAATGACGCTTGTTTTTGATTTGGAAGTACCGTTATTGCGCTGGTCTAAACAGGCTCAGGCCACTAACAACACCTTGGCTCGAATTATCGCCTTGTGTGGCAGCAACAATTCCGCCAACTGCTGAACCAACGCCGATCAAAATTAACGCGGCTAAAGCACCACCTGAGATTGTCGGATTAACTTTGAGAGCAGCAGCAGCCATACGAGGGCAGCGAGAAGAATCGCCAGCTTGTGTGCCAACAGCAACTTCTTGTCCAGCCGCTACAACTTCAACTCTGCTACCAGAAGTTACTTTTGCTTCATTGCGTGTTGAAGCAACACGCGTATTCCCGCAAGTCACGTCAACAGTCATCAAGGTTGCCTCTTTGCCTTCCGCAACAGCTAAACCTTCTGCGGTCATAATATTGACGCCTACGCCCATCGGAGCGCTGACGACAGCACGACCAGCACGCAATTCACCACCAATTACGCCATTGTTCAAATTAAGAACGATTTCGCTTTCGGACGATAATTCAATTTGTCCAAGTTTGCCCAAATTGAGTGTTGCAGCACCTTTATTGCCAGTTTTGACATTGCTGCCGTTAAAAACAGTAGCGCCAGTCGCCGCGTTTAGCCCATTTAATGTGACCGTACCACGCGCTGTTAGTTCTCCTGCTAGTTTTGATGAAGCCTGCGCCATTGCGCTGCTTGAAATTAAGCTACTAAAACTTCCAACAGTGATCATTAAAGACACTGCAATCATTTTTCTCACACACGCCACTTTGTTAAGCATGCTCTACCTCCGATAGAGTTTCTAATAAAAACTCAATTAACAGTTTTACCTTTGGATGTTTAAGTCAAGTAATGCTTATTTACAAACTTAAACAAGACAAGGGGCCAAAAATTCAGGTGAATCGTTGGATTTTCAAAATCGTTTCACGGCCTAATCGGACTCACGTTTCTATCAAAAACTAAGAACACTAGGGTCTAAACCCACTGATGTTCAATTGAGTTGAAGTAGTATCATCTCCCTGGGTGGTAGCAATAATACCAACTAAAGCTCCACCGATTCCGGCAATCAATAAAGCAGCAAGCGCGCCAGAAGCAAGTCCCGCACTAGCAGGGGCTACCGCCATGCGTTTGCAATTTGGAGCTTGCGGATTAGGCGCCCCTACAGCGACTTCCTGTCCCGCTGCCACATATTCCACTTTAGTGCCAGAAGTTAATTTCGCATCGCTCTTCGATGACATTACACGGGTATTACCACAAGAAACATCAACCGAGACAACGGCGGCATCTTTGCCTTCTGTCGCAGCAACGCCTTCTGCTGTTAAAATATTAACGCTCACTCCAGAAGGAGCACTAACCACTACCCGACCAGTGCGCAAATTACCACCAATGACGCCACTCTCTACTTTTAAAACCAATTCACTATCTGAGGCAAGTTCTACTTGACCTAAGCTGCCAAGGTTAATTGTAGCAGCGCCGTTACTTCCCGTCTTAATTTTTCCCAGGTCAAGCACAGTGGCACCACTTGTGGCATTAACCCCATTTAGAGTGACAGCACCTCTGACGCTCATTTCTCCTGATAATTTCGGAGACACCTGTGCCATCGCACTACTCATAACTAATGTATTCAAGCTTCCCACAGCTACCATTAATGTAACCGTTAGAGTTTTTTTAATTCCCGTCACTTTGTTATTCATATATCTTTTTCCTCCGGGAGCTAAGTAAAGCTCATGAGCCATCTATCTTACTTAAATATTACGATGATTATCAATACAGATTTCTACGTTTCAATCGAGTGGGGCTAAGCGATTCAAGGCAAAACTTATTAATTGGTTCTAAACACCTCTCTTGTTTGCCTTAAGTAGAATTCCAAGAGGCTGTAGCTATTTACACCAATCAGCTTTTGCTGTCAATCAAAATATCCGTCAAACAAGGACTTTCCGGTCTTTTTGACCCCTTACGGAGCACTTTTAGCCTTTAGAGTTTGATACCATTCAATCGTTTGTTTTATTCCTTCTTCCACTGGTACATGCGGAGTCCAATCAAGTACCGATTTCGCTAACGAAATGTCAGGCTGACGAGTTTTGGGATCATCTTCCGGCAAAGGCTTGTATTCAATCGTACTTTTGCTTCCTGTCAGGCGAATAATCAACTGAGCAAATTGCAGAATCGTCATTTCCACTGGATTACCAATATTGACTGGCCGATTGTAATTCACATCCATTAGACGTCTGACACCTTCGACTAAATCAGAAACATACTGAAAGCTGCGCGTTTGCTGCCCTTCACCAAAAACAGTAATAGGCTCGCCTTGTAATGCCTGGTTGATAAAAGTCGGAACCACCCGACCATCATTCACACGATTGCGCGGGCCATAGGTATTGAAAATGCGAACAATTCTAACATCCACATTATGTACGCGATGGTATGCCATTGTGATCGCTTCAGCGTACCGCTTAGCTTCATCATAAACGCCTCGCGGCCCAATGGGGTTCACGTTTCCCCAATAATCTTCTGGTTGCGGATGCACCAGTGGGTCCCCGTAAACTTCTGATGTAGAAGCAATTAGAATTTTTGAACCTTTGGTTTTCGCCAACCCAAGCGCATTATGGGTACCGAGTGCACCAACTTTTAATGTTTGAATTGGCAATTGTAAATAATCAATTGGACTAGCAGGACTGGCAAAATGGAGGATCCAGTCAATGTTACCAGCAACGTGAATATGATTGCTGATGTCGTGATGAATGAACTCAAATTTGGGATTGGCACGATGATGCGCAATATTATTCAAATCGCCTGTGACAAGGTTATCCATCGCCACCACATTGTGGCCTTCGCCTATTAAACGGTCTGTAAGATGGCTGCCGATGAATCCAGCGCCGCCTGTAATTAGGACTCTCATTATCTTCCAATTCCTCTATAGTTAAATTCTGAAGCGCTCGCATCCTGACGATCCAACACGTTTCGTCCGTCAATAATAACATTACCACTCATCACTTCCCGCAATTGCTTGAGATCAAGATGCCGGAAGTCACTCCATTCAGTAACAATTACTAACGCATCGCAATTTGTAGCCAAAGCCGTTACGTTATCAGTATATTCAATTTTGATGTCGGGGTACTGCTGCCGACAATGCTCATTCGCAATTGGATCGTACGCTTTGACTTTTGCCCCCATTTCTAGCAATTGGCTGGCAATCGTCAGCGCTGGGGCATCGCGTAGATCATCAGTGTTCGGCTTAAAGGCCAAGCCCAACAACCCAATAGTTTTCCCCTTGATAATTTTCAGCGTTTCTTGCAGTTTCTGCACGGCGACGAGTCGTTGCCGTTTATTCACATCTACAGTTGCGTGCAAAATTTGCGGCTCGTAGCTATATTCACGCGCAATATCAACCAACGCTGACACATCTTTTCCAAAGCAAGACCCACCCCAACCTAAGCCAGCGTTTAAAAAGCGCGGCCCGATACGATCATCTAAGCCAACTCCACGCACGACTTCCTGAATATCTGCCCCCACACGCTCGCAAATATTGGCAATTTCGTTGGCAAAGCTAATTTTCGTAGCCAGAAACGCATTTGCGGCATATTTAATCATTTCAGCCGAAGCTAAATCCGTCGTCACAACTGGTACTGCTGTCACTTCAGACGCGCGCGGAGCGGGAGGTGGCTCAGTAAATGTTTGTTCGATGAGCGGTTTGTATAATAATCGCAATTGCTCAATCGCCCACGCGTCGCTTGAACCAAGCACAATCCGATCAGGATAAAAAGTGTCGGCAATCGCTGACCCTTCGCGCAAAAATTCCGGGTTGGAGGCAACCGCAAACAATTCTTCGGCTTTAAGCCCTGCGCATTCCGTGTTTGCCCGCAAGCCTTCTTTCACTAACATCTCAACCCAGTTACCAGAACCAATCGGCACCGTAGATTTATTGACTACGACGCGCCGTTTGGAGCCGTCCAGTGAGTGTCCAATTTGGTGAGCAACTGCTTCCACAAAAGAAAGATTTGCTTTTCCTGATGGCAGCGGCGGCGTGCCAACGGCAATAAAAATTATCTCAGCATCTTTTACGGCAGCGGCTAAGTCGGTCGAAAAGTTTAACAGTTCTTTTTGCTGACAGATTACCAACAATGCATCTAACCCAGGTTCATAAATAGGTGATTTCCCGCTTTTCAGCGTAGCGATTTTTCGTTCATCAATGTCAACACATGTCACCGAATGTCCCAAATACGACAGACACACACCTGTGACCAAACCAACGTAGCCAGTTCCAACAACACAAACTTGCAAGGCAGTTCTCCTTTAACCTTCAGGGAATTTTAACGTAGTGGGCAAATTAGACGGGGCGAAACGGCGAGACTATAACAAATGTGTCACAAACTGAAAAGGCCAAAGAGTATCTTCTCAATTACCATCTCACGCCTCTTTTTTGCTGCTATTTTTTCTCGTTTAAATATACACAATCTATCAAGCGCGCTTCTTTGCCATCGTGAATCGCAAAACTACTGCGCTTTCCATCATCGCGCCAACCCCACAACGCTGCGCCGCCATATTCCCCTTTTTTATTGAGCGCATAAAAATTTATGTCGAATTTGCGCAGTTCATTCAAGTCATTTCCGTACCGCGCCGCAACGCGCTTGATTGCATCCAAGGCAGCTTCCGTTGGTGACAGGCCGCGACGCATATTTTCGACGATGATACGACCGCCATTGATGTAAATACATTCTTCACCACGTCCGGTTGAGCCAGCCGCACCAACTTCGTTGTCAACATACAAACCACACCCGATAAGTGGCGAATCGCCGACGCGTCCGGGAATTTTCCACGCCAAACCCGATGTTGTAGTCACGCCCGAAAGATCACCGTTCGCGTCTACAGCTAAACAATTAATTGTGCCTGTTGGCCGATCACGCAAACGCTGTGCGGCATAAAGATTGAACGCGATTTCTTCGCGGCTCAAATTCGTCTGCGAAATCTGCTTGCTCTTCGCAGTGTTGTGCCAACTTGGCCCCCAATTATCTTGCGGATTTAATTCTTCGCGCCACTTCAGCCACAATTTGCGTGAGCTTTCAGTCAATAAATCTTCTTTCTTGAAGCCATGCTTGAGCGCAAATCGCAAAGCGCCTTCGCCTACAATCATAACGTGGTCGGTGCGCTCCAACACGAGACGCGCGACCTTAGAAGGATTCTTGATATTTTTTATGCTGGCAACTGATCCGGCGCGGCGTGTGGGGCCGTGCATTGCGCACGAATCTAATTCGACTTCGCAATCTTCATTCGGCAAGCCGCCATAACCGACCGAATCATCAAGCGGATCGTCTTCAACCAAATTCACGCCCGCAATCACAGCATCCAAAGTGTCACCTCCAGCTTTCAGGACTTCCATCGCCTTCGACACACAATTGATGCCGCCATTCAAAAATTTTCCGTCCGCACCAATGTGATTATTCGCGCTGGAAATTACAATGGGACGTTTGGCGGTGGATTGCGCTAACGAGGCAGGTGAAAGCAGCGGTGCGCTAATGCCAGAAGCAACTGTACCTTTAATAAATTCGCGGCGGTTAATTTCGGGGTTCATTTTCTCTCCTGCAAAATCAGGTGCGATCTTTGACCTGTGATTAATTTTCTTTTGGTTTTTCCTGTTCGTCTTTACTGGCCTCAGATTCCGTCAGCTTTTGTAATTTCTCTTCGATAGCCTGCAATCGTTTTTCTGTTGCGGCGTTCGCTTCCAAAAATCCTTTGAGGATACCGACTAATTCAGCTTCGCGGCGTATCACTAATTCGCGCTCAGCATTCACTACGCGCAAACGTGCGTCCAAATTTTCTTTGACCTGCCGGATCGCGTCACTCTTGCTGGCGTAGGGCATGCGGCTCACTTGTGCTTCTAATCCTTCCGGCGTCAGCGCAGATTGCAAAGTTTGCTGATCGTTATTGAGTAATGTCAGCCGATCCCGCACAGTTTTCAATTCAGACTCATAACGATCAATGCGCAAATCCAGCCGCGACAAACGCAAAATATCCGTTTGCATTTGCTGGCGAGCGCTGGTGGCGCGAACTTCATTGACAAGATTTTTTACTTCGCCAGTTAAATTTTCGACCGCTTGCACAAGCGCGTCCGAAGTTGGTAACACCGTTTTTACAGGCGTCACAGGCACAGCTTCTGATTTTTCCTTTGTGTCAGATGGTGCAGTGTTTTCAGTATCAATAATCTTGTCAAATTGCGTAGGGTGTTTCGTCGGGCGCTGCGGCTTAGGATTTTTTGGTTGCGATGTTTCCTGCGCAAAAACAAATAGCGCACAAGAAAACATCATCAATGCTAAGAAAGAAAATCTGGTTTTTTGGTACTGCATAAAGTTACTACTTACTAACGAAGATAAGATTTCGCTTAAGAAGTTTATACGAAACAAAAGCTAAGCCAACCAAGCTAACAATGCTGGCTATGACATATGCTATTTTTCGCTGTCGCCGTTTTTTATTTTCATTCTCAATGAAGTTAAGGAATTCAGAAAGAACTTCTTTAGTGTCCCGCACTAAAAGCATTCCAGCAAATTTTTGGGCTTCAGGATTTTGGGTTTTATCTGCTATTAAGCGCATCAAATTGGGCAATAAAAAGACATTATCATCTGTACATCTATATCCCTGTGCCACTTGATTTCTGAGAAAATCCAGGGCTGGTGCGAGAACTTTTTCGTTATCCCAATTAGCTGCTAAAAGTAATGAATGGGCTTGACGGCAATTCATTATTGAGGCCGGATAAATACTATCTGATAAACGTTTCTGCTCCGGCACACTAACAAACTTACTGAAATCTTTGAGTACATATTTGTTAAGCCCATATCCATCCTCTTTTGTAGCCGCTCTAGCCTCAAAAAACTGCGTCCAGACAAAAGGCCAAGTCTCATCACTCGCCATACAAGTAGTCAGCCACTCAAACATTCGCTCGTCTGCTCCCCAATCAGGACGCCTTTGCATATCAACCATTTTTGCAATTCGTTGTAATAAGTCCGCACAGCCTTTTTCATCTTCACAGCTAATCAAATTGTTGGTTGTATTATTTTCATTAAGAAATAGTATTGCTTTAGTGCCGTCCAATTCCTTAATTCCTTTCGATGTAGGGGCAATGGAGCAGATACAATAGCCATATTTGATTTCAGGTACAAAAATTTCGGAAGCATTAGATTGGCCTTTCAAAACTCGCAAAACAGACAAAGTTGAACTACCTAATTCAACATCATTCCAAGGAGCAGAGGACGGGCGTTTCGCCGCAACATTTTTTATCGTAGCTAACACAATCGTATCGCTTTTGTTAATGACTTCTTGCAGCTTCGGCCATGCACAAGAACAAGCAATCACACATGGCGAACCGATAATGAGAAACAAAAATCCTGTAAGTACCGAAACCAGTTTGTACATTAATTATTGCTGCCGCTGCTGCACTTTTGGAAAAGTCGGCACGCTGGCATTGCCATCTTTATCAATCGCTTGCACCGCAAAAAAGTAATCGTCTTTCGACAAACCTTTCATCACAAATTCCGTTACGTTGCCAACTTCAATGCTGCCCGTCCAAAGCGGCTGATGCGTTTGCCGCCAAACGATGCGATAGCCTGCAATATCAGGTTCAGCGTTCGCTTTCCACGTCAGCAAAGTGTCGTATTCCTGCCGCGCGGATTTGAAACTTACGCCTGTTGGTGCAGCCGGAGCTAAAGCCATACTTGCCAACGAAGCGGCATTCACGCGTGCGACTTGAGCTACGAAGGTAAAGTCCACCATATCCGGCACATCGCCGTATTTGATGCCGTTTTCTTCGCGCACTTTTTGGTGCTGGCGCGTGAAATCTTCGTTGGGTTCAGTGAAGCGCACCGCTGCAAAACCGCGTTGCAAAAACGGAATGTGATCGCCGCCGCGTCCGTAGCGGTCGCGTCGAAAAATCAATGTTACTTCAAAATTTGGCACGTAGCGTTCGCCAACTTCTTTGATGTATCGCGCCAGTTGCCGCGAAGTGCTGTCATTTTCGCCGCCGACGGATTGGCGGGCGCGCGCTTCGGCTTCGGTTTCGGCTGAAGGGACGCCTTCAGAAAACAAACGAATGCGCCGGTTATCTCTCACGCCGTTGCCCCCACTTGTGTTCCCGATAATATCGTTCGTGAACATCGCAGCTACGTTAAGGGATTTCTTTTTCGCCTCTTCTGCCCAATGCCCCGCACCAAGCAAACCTTGTTCTTCGCCCGGCACAGTCATAAAAACCAGCGTCGCGTCAAATTCATATTTCGACATCACGCGCGCCATTTCCATTACCGCAGCCGTGCCTGAAGCGTCATCGCTCGCCCCCGGCGCATCGCTGGTTGCATCCAAAACATCTTGTGTACATACGCACGAATCATAATGCCCACTCACCACATACATGCGATCTTTTGATTCAGCTTGCTTGCCGGGCAGCGTGCCAATAATTGTGACAAGCCGCGTAGGTTGCGGCACGCGTTGCGCTTGCGGTTGAATAAAATCATCTTCGCTGACAATCAAACGCCCGCCAGACTCTTTGCTGTAACGCTCAAATTCACTCTTAATCCAAGCCCGCGCCGCGCCAATTCCTCGCTTCGGATCATCTTGCGAAGATAATGTGTGACGCGTGCCGAAGCTGACTAATTTGCGAATATTCGCTTCGATATTCGCGTGCGAAATTTCTTTGAGGATTTGCTCAATTTGCGGATTATTTTTAGCAGGAATTTGTGCTTGTTGTGCTTGTATTGGAGTGCAAAAAAATAAGAAGAAATTTACCGCAGAGGCACAGAGAGCGCAGAAAAGAAATTTAGAAAAACGAAGCCTGAAAAAAATCGCCTTATCATCATGTCGCCGTGTTGTCTTATCGTTGTATTTCTCTGCGGTGAAAATATTTTTATTCATACTTGTGTTTGATTGTAATAACCAGCTTTGCGATAGGATTCGTCAAGAACTTCGACGACGTGAACGACTTTGCAATTTGCGCCTTTGGTGCGGCATCCCGCGCCTAATTGCATATGACAACCGGGATTGGCTGTCATCAATAAATCTGCGCCTGTGGCTTTCACTTTATTAATTTTATCCGTCAAGATTTTGTCGGACATTTCCGGCTCGCTTAAATTGTAAATCCCCGCGCCGCCACAACAATCTTGCAGGCCGTCGAGCGGTTTGAAATTGAGACTCGGAATCGCAGTTTTCAAAACTTCTTGCGGAGCCGAAGTGATACGTTGTGCGTGATACAAATGGCACGGCGCATCGTAGGTCACGGATTGCTCAATTGGAGCACCTTCGCGGACACCAATTTTATTGAGGTATTCTGAAACATCACGCACACGGCTGCTGAATTCATGCGCGAGTGCAGCATATTTTTCATCATCCTTCAGCAATTCACCGTAATCCTTGAGCATCGCGCCGCAGCCCGCCGAATTAATAATCACCAGTGATTTATGATTGTTCTCAAATGCTTCGATATTTTTGCGCGCCAGGTCTTTGGCAATTTCAATTTCTCCCGCGTGCGCGTGCAAAGCCCCGCAACAAACTTGTGTTGGGACAGGCACGAGGAACGCGCCGTTCGCCACCAACACACGAGACGTAGCGTCATTCGTATGCTTGAAAAGCCCTTCCATCACGCATCCGGTAAAAACTGAAACTTCACGTTTTTCGTTGAGAGTTTTATCTTCGACCGCGACGGATTCCAGCATTTTTTTCTGCTTGCGACGGCTCAAAACTTTCGTAAAAATTGGTTTCGTCGAAATTAACAACGAAGCGGCGAATTCAGCTTGTGGCACAATTTTATTCATCAAATTGCGCAACGGTTTGAACCACAAAGCAAAATTCACCAACCCGCTGTCACGCAACAGCCGATTCGCCGTCATCACTTTGCTGAATTTTTCAGGGAACGGAAATAATTCTTTAAGTGCGCGTGATAACAATTTTTTCGGCAAGGTATCCGGCTCTTTTATGCTCGAACGCACCATCGCCGCGCGCGTTGTTTCCAGCAAATGCCCATATTCAACACCCGCCGGACAAGCCGTTTCGCAAGCGCGACAGCCTAAACATAAATCAATGTGTTGCTCAAATTTTGGATTGTCGAGATCAAGCCGACCTTCGACAACGGAGCGCATCAACAAAATACGCCCGCGCGGGCTATCGTTTTCGTTGCCAAGCTGCAAATACGTCGGGCAAGCCTGTAAACACAGGCCACAATGAATACAGCCTAATAATTTATCGGTTTCAGCTTCAACAGCAGTTTTTAGATTTGTTAGGTCAATGGTCATTAGCGAAAAAATTAGCGCGGAGATAAATTAGATTCCGGCCACAAAGCGACCTGGATTCAATAAATTTTGTGGATCAAATTTTTCTTTGAGCCCGTGCATCAAGACAGCCGTCGGGCCGACTTCGCCCCACACATCAATTTGCGATTTCAATGCGCGCGACGCACGCAAAATCACCAAATTACCACCATGCGATTGGGCTTTGCCGCGAAATTCGGCGATGCGTTTCGGGCGCTCTTTGCTGCGAAACCAATCCAACGCGTGATTGCTGGCGTGCAAGCGAATCACACCGTTTGCAGCGTGCGCACGCAACATGGACAAAGGCGATTCCGGCAAATATTTTTGTGCATCGGCAATCATTACGGCCAAATCCGCAGGCTTGACGCTCAGGCGAAAAATTAAATCCCATTCCAGTGAAAGCTCCGTCGCGTAATAATCGCGCCAAAATTTGGCGGCAGTAGCGTCATCCAATTTCAATGGCGTAAATTCAGCGCTCAACCGCAACGCTTCTTCAACTTGCCACCTGAGCGTTTCTTCTTCGCCTAAGAATCGTAAGGCTAAGGCGTATTGTCCTTCGCCTGTTGTAGCCAGCTCAATGCCGTTATTGCTGACGCGCGCGGACAATAATTCCATCGCGGAAGGTTGCACATCGGAGGCAGTAATTTGCGCTACTAACGCACACATCTTCGTTACGTCATTGCCGCCGAGAATCAGCGTTTTTTCCGTCGCTGGCAGCGGGCGCAATTTAAAACTGATTTCGGTAATGATGCCGAGCGTTCCGAAACTGCCCGTATACAATTTGCACAAATCATAACCTGCAACATTTTTTACGACCTTGCCGCCTGCGCGTGTTCGTAAGCCGTACGCGTGTACGATTTGCATGCCAATCACCCAATCGCGTGGCGTTCCGAAGCTACAACGCAGCGGGCCAGAACTTGCCGTAGCGACGACCGCGCCCAACGTCGAGCGCTCTTCGGCAAACGGGTCAAGCGGAATCCATTGGCGATGCGGCGCGGCTTGTGCATTAAAACCGTGTAGCGTGCAGCCCGCTTCGATTGTTGCGGTCAAATCCGCTGGCTCATATTCCAAAATGCGATTCATTTGCGAAGTCGAAAGTAACAAATGCGCGCGCACCGGCGGATTCCCCATATTCAGCCACGTGCCTGCGCCCGCGGGAATCACTGTCAATTTCTCGCTCATCGCAAAGCTGAGCATTTCGCTCAACTCTTCGACCGTACGCGGCAAAGCAATGGCACGCGAAGGTTCACCCGCAAGGCGATAATGTTCGCCTATCGCAAGCAGCGCGCGATCCGTGCCGAACTCTTCCGTCAGCCGTTTGTGAATGAATTCCGGCGATTTTTCTTTTGTAACAACTTCCGCGTGTAAATTTTCCATTTATCTATTTTGTGAAGTTTTCGCTATCGCATCCTGTAAAGCATCTATCGCCAGCGTAGCACAATGCTCTTTGTTGCGCGGCAAGAATTCTAACGCTTGCGTTATGTGGATTGATAGCAAAGCGCCCGCTTCTATCAACGAAAATCCTTGTATTAGTTCGGTCAATACAGAAGCAGCCGCGATGCACGGCGGGCAGGCCTGCGCTTGAAACGCCACAGCCGTAATCTTCCCGTCAGCAATTTTCAAATACAGTTCTAACAAATCTCCGCAAACCGGATTTGTCGCCGAGCCACAGACAGAAGCGTCCGCCAACGCGCCAACATTGCGCGGATTTTCTAAATGCTCTAGGACTTTTGCGCTGTACATAAACCAGAAAGGCTACGCTAGTTGAGATTTGGAAAGGTGTCAACTTCTGCAAGCTTAGAAACTTGGGAACGCACGCGTCTCGCGTGCTGAGGCTCGCAAAGCAAGACTCTTTCGCTGTAAGGTATCGGCTCCATTAACCTCAGCACGCGAGACGCGTGTGCTCCCAGCGTGTAATAATTTTGAAGATTAATCGTATGCAAAAAACAAAAAGCAAATTTATTTTTTCGCTTCTCACAATAATTTTTCTCCACACATTGGCTTTAGCGCAGCAATCACAAAATCCTTCGCCAATGGTCGAACACACGCGCACACATCCACGCTTGCAGGAAACACAATTAGCAGGCCGCCGAGAAAAATTAGAACTCGGCGCGTTGTTCATTCCCGAAAAATTAATGCGCAAAAAATTGTTGCCATTGCTCGTACATTTTCACGGCGGAACGTGGTTGCCGGAAATCGCTGCAGCGCGCACGAACACGGCTGTCATTACGATGCAAATTGGTTCCGGCTCCGGCGTATACGCCAAAGCATTTTCTGACCCACAACGTTTTAAGAAATTAATTGCGGAAGCAGAAACAAAAGCAGAAGTGAAATTTTCCCAAATTACATTAAGCGGTTGGAGCGCAGGCTATGGCGCAATTCGTGAGATTTTGCGCGCGCCGGACAATTATGCGCGCGTCACCAACGTATTGTTGATTGATGGATTGCACGCGGGATATGTCGGCGGAAAACCGGGGCCGCAGGAATCACAATTAGAAACAGAAGGCCTGGAAATTTTTGTGCAATTTGCGCGTGACGCGGTGGCAGGAAAAAAGCGGATGATGATTACGCATTCCGAAATTTTCCCCGGCACATTCGCCAGCACTACAGAAACGACAGAATATTTGCTGCGACAATTAGGATTGCGCCGCAAGCCTGTGATGAAGTGGGGGCCGATGCAAACGCAATTACTCAGCGAAGTCAAAGCCGGAAAGTTTTTGCTGTTCGGCTTTGCGGGGAACTCAGCCCCCGATCACGTAGACCAGCTCCATTCATTACCCAATTACTTGCGCATCCTCGCGCGCTAAAAATTCACGCGCCCAAGTAAGCTACGGTAACAGCGTCACTCGCCCATTCGCTAAGTGATAATATCCGCCGACGATTTTTAGCTTATGCTGCTCACGCAAGCTTGCCAGCACCGGTTGACTTGTCTTTAGTAACTCCACGGTGTACTCGACATTGGCACGAACAACCTGCACCGCATATTTGGCGGCGTTTTCATCTTTGCCATTTGGCGTAGCGGCTTCTCCTATGCGTTTCATCGCCGGACGAATAGCTTGTACTAAGCTGTTAATATGCGCTTCTCCCTTATTTTCAATGGCGGCTTGGACGGCACCACAGTTTTCGTGTCCCAATACTAGCAGGAGCTTTACATCCAAATGTTCCGCCGCGTATTCAATGCTGCCAATCACGGCATCATCCACAATGTTTCCCGCTACGCGGATAACAAATAAATCACCTAAGCCTTCATCAAAAATGATTTCTGGCGGCACGCGAGAGTCAGAACAACTCAACACAATCGCAAAAGGATGTTGTCCTTCTTTAGCGAGTTTTAGTTGGCGTTGCCGCGTTTCATCCGGGTGCTGCATGTGATGAGCAGAAAAGCGCCTGTTACCGCGCATCAGTTTGGCTAACGCAGCCTCTGCTGTAATGATATTTTCAGTCTGCTTCTTATTGTGTCTTTCCGACTGTACTTTCTCAGCCTCTAATGTTGTACAGAGGCCACTGATGAAGAGCAAAATTAAGAGAAGATACTTACTCACAATTAACCTTTCTTTCCTTCGGAAGGGGCGGTTGCCTTGCCCTGTTGTTGGTCGAGAATTTCGCGCGCCCGTTTGACGCCATCGGTTAACGAAGGTTGAATATTTTCGCTGCCAATATGGCGGTGAAATTCAGCTTTGCTCATTAGTTTTGCGGGCTGCTCCCTCATACCACAGATAATCAGGGTGCGCCCTGAGCGATGTAAGCTGTCCGCAAGTTCTTCTAACGCACTCAAGCCAGTTGCATCAATCGCTGTCATATTACGTACGCGCAACATCACGATTGAGGGCAGCCATTCAAACTGTTCTTCAATGACTGACAGTTTATCGGTCGCACCAAATAAAAATGGCCCGTGAATCCGAAATGCTTTTACTCCGTCGGGCAATTCATTGGTTTGTAGGCTATGCGCAAATCCTGCCTGGATATATTCTTTAGTGACTTCTGAAACGGTCGTAGAGATTGTGACTTTGCGGATGTAAAAGAGCACTGCCAAAATCATCCCAACCTGTACGGCAACAGTCAGATCAGCGAAGACGGTGAGTGCAAAAGTAATCACCCAGACGGTAATATCCGCTTTGCTGAGCTTAAGGATTTTCGGAATTTCTCCCCACTCTCCCATGTTGTAAGCCACGACCATTAAAATCGCAGCCAGCACGCAAAGCGGAATATGCCTGGCTAATGGCGTTGCAAAAAGTAACACCAGCAACAATGTCACGGCGTGCAGCATACCTGCCACTGGCGATTGTGCCCCGGAGCGTATATTGGTTGCTGTGCGTGCGATAGCTCCCGTTGCCGGAAGCCCTCCCACCAACGGTGACATAATGTTGGCTACCCCTTGCGCGAACAGTTCTACATTTGGATTGTGCTTATCCCCCGACATTCGATCCGAGACTACGGCGGAGAGAAGTGATTCAATGGCTCCCAGCATTGTAATCGTGAGCGCGGGAGCCAAGAGCGTCAGCAGGAGATCAGGTCTAAATGTGGGGATACTGAACTGTGGTAATCCGCTAGGAATACCGCCGAATTTTGTTTCGATGGTCTCCAACGGCAAGTGGAAATACCAAGCAACTGCCGTTCCCAGAAATAGCGCAATGATTGATCCCGGTATTCTTCGCACAAAACGCGTCATGAGAATAATAATTATCAAGGCGGCGGCGGCCATTCCTGTGGCGGGCCAGGAAAAAGTATTCCAGTGTTGATAGATAGCCGTAAGGCGTCCCATAAATTCACCCGGAACAGCGTCTATTTTTAGTCCGAAATAATCTTTGATTTGCGTGCTGGCAATCAATACCGCGATACCATTGGTGAAACCGATCACAACAGGATGGGGAATATATTTGACGGCAGTCCCGAGGCCCGTGAGACCAAGTATGACCAACATTACACCCGCCATCATTGTACACAGAAATAGTCCCTCCACTCCGTACTTTGCTATGATGCCAGAAACAACAACAACAAACGCCCCGGTTGGCCCACCGATCTGCGTCTTTGATCCACCCAGCGCGGAAATAAGAAAACCTGCGATCACGGCGCAATAAATCCCCGCTTGTGGTTGCACACCAGAAGAGATGGCAAATGCCATTGCCAGCGGTAAAGCGACCAGCCCAACAGTTACTCCCGCGATCAGGTCAGCCACAAATTTCTGCGCCGTATAGTCGCGTAAACAAATTATTGATTTGGGAAGAAACGATTCGGCGCTCTCCATCCCGTGCAAAATTAACTGCTTCATATTTCTTTCAGCATTGTGAGAGCTTCTTCCAGGTGCGCTTGAAAATATTGACGCATCGTGTCTAAGACCTCCATTAACATGGGGTCACGTAGCGAATAGAAAACTTGATTCCCTTCTTTACGCGTTACCACTAATCGCCTGCCACGTAAGATTGCTAAATGCTGCGATGCATTAGCAGGCTCAATCCCGATCTGTTCCAGAATGGCGCTAACAGGTAATTCGCCATCTCGTAAGCATTCAATGATGTGAATGCGCGTTGGGTGTGCCAATACTTGGAACACTTCTGCCTTAAAGCGTCGGAGGGAATCCTGACTTTCGCGCTGACTTTGGAGAGTCGTGTTTTTTTTTGTTTTGGTCGGCATTTTTTTAGTATATTAGTAATTGCGATATTACGCAATTACTAATATACTAAAAAACAGGGCGAACACTCTCGCTACGCCTAGCAGCAATAGAAAAATTCATCTTTGATAAAAGGTGCTAAGATAAAAGGTGCTAAGAAATCAGGGAATAACGAACTGAAGAGGCAAAATGAATAGCCTTTTGCCTGAGGGGGAATCAGGCGAAAGGCTATTGATAAGAGTTTACATACATACTTATTAGCACACTAAAATCACAAATTTGGTGCGCTAAAACTGTCAGACTTAATCTGACGATTTTTTCGATTTCGGGCGCATATTCGAAGCTAAAACTTTTTTGCGCATACGAATAGATTCGGGAGTAACTTCGACCAATTCATCCTCGGCGATATATTCAATCGCTTGCTCTAAAGTCAAGTCACGCACAGGCACTAACCGCAGCGCTTCGTCAGCGCTGGAAGCACGCATGTTCGTTAGTTTTTTCTCGCGGACGATGTTGACATCGAGATCAACGTCGCGCGAATTTTCGCCTACGATCATGCCTTCATACACTTCAGTTTGTGGCTTGACGAAGAGTTCGCCGCGTTCCTGCAAATTGAAAATTGCGTAGCCTGTTGCCGGGCCGGGACGATCTGAAACCAAGCTGCCTGTGCCGCGTCCCTGCAATTCGCCTTGCCATTTGCCCCAGCGTAAAAACAGCGTGTTCAGTAAGCCCGTGCCTTTTGTTTCGGTCAAAAATTCGTTACGGAAACCAATCAACCCGCGCGAAGGAATTTCAAATTCCATGCGCACGCGTCCGTGTCCGTGATTGACCATTTTGGTCATTTGACCTTTGCGGCGTCCCATCGCTTCGGTAACGACGCCGATAAATTGATCGGGCACGTCAATCACTGCGATTTCAATTGGTTCGCGTAATTCGCCCTCGTCATTTCTGTGCGTAACAACCTGCGGACGGGCGACGTTTAGCTCGTAGCCTTCGCGGCGCATTTGCTCAATCAAAATTGCAAGCTGCAATTCGCCGCGTCCTGAAACTTTGAAACTTTCCGGCGAATCCGTGTCTTCGACTTTGATCGCTACGTTGCCGAGCAATTCTTTGTCGAGGCGTTCGCGGATTTGACGCGACGTAACGTATTTACCTTCTTTACCTGCGAACGGCGAATTGTTGACGCTGAAAATCATTGAAATTGTCGGCTCGTCCACGCGAATGCGCGGCAGCGGACGCGGCTCAGTCGCCGAAGTTACAGTGTCGCCAATATTGATGCCTTCGATGCCCGCGAGTGCAACAATTTCTCCTGCTTCCGCGCGTTCAATCGGCGTTTGCTTCAAGCCTTCAAAAGCGTAAAGCTGCGTGACTTTGGTTTTGCGTAATTCGCCATCAATGCCGCAAACCGAAACTTGGTCGCCGACGGCAATTGTTCCGTTGAAGATGCGTCCAATTGCTAATCGTCCGACATAATCGCTGTAATCCAAATTCGCTACCAACAATTGTAATGGCGCATTTACATCGCCAGTCGGCGGCGGAATAGTACGAACAATTTCTTCAAATAACGGTTTCAGCGTATCGCTTTCATGGTCGAGTTCATGTTTCGCCATGCCATCGCGTGCAATCGCGTACAAAATCGGAAATTCGATTTGATCGTCATCCGCGTCTAAATCAATAAACAAGTCGTAAACTTCATTGACGACTTCGACGGCGCGCGCGTCCTGACGGTCAATTTTGTTGATAACAACAATCGGGCGTAATTTCAATTCAAGCGCTTTTGACAATACGTAACGCGTTTGCGGCAACGGCCCTTCCGATGCGTCCACCAACAACAAAATTCCGTCCACCATCGTCAACACGCGTTCGACTTCTCCGCCAAAATCCGAGTGGCCCGGAGTGTCAAGAATGTTGATTTTCATATCAGCAAAATGCACCGAAGTGTTTTTTGCCATAATGGTGATACCGCGTTCGCGTTCCAAATCCATCGAATCCATCACGCGGTCAACGACCTTTTCATTGGAGCGAAAAAGTCCTGATTGCCGCAGCATCGAATCCACCAAAGTCGTCTTGCCGTGGTCAACGTGCGCAACGATTGCAATATTGCGTATATTTTGCGTCATAAAAAATCCGTTTCTTAAATCAGTGCCAGCAATGCCTTGCATCACATAGCGTATTCATCGCGTAAAAAATAAACAGCTAGGGTAACAGCGCGGTTGTGCGATAGCAAGGACTATTGCATGCCGTGCTATGATGGCGCGGCGATGAGCAAGTACCGAGTACAAAATTCGTGGTCGAAATTAGCAGGGCGCATTTTTCTCTACGTCATTTTGTTCGCTTGCGCGCGGCTCAGTACACAGGCTGCGACTTCGTTGCAAGGATATTCCCAGCGTGTTGAAGATGCGGCAAAAATGGCGGCGGACGTTGCCGACAATGATTATGGGCGCGAACAAGAAGCTGATATTTTGCAGCGTATTACCGATTTACTGCCCGTCACAGAAGACATCGCGCGCACTCCAACTGGCGACGATGTAGTTCACATTGATAACGCCTGGTTACACGACGCCATTAAGAAATTGGAAGCGAGAGACGAAGGTAAACGTGCGCTGCAATTGACCGAAATCTCTGAGCGTTTGCAGGCCTTGCAAAAACAATTGCAAACTTCATTGCAAAGCGTTGACGCTAAGGCCGAAGACGATCCGCAAGCACGCCTAAAACAAATTCTCAGCCGCGACGAGTACAAGCCAGACGAAAAAAAAGAATCCAAACTGCAAACGTGGCTCGCGGATATTCGCAGAAAAATTATTGATTTTTTTGCCAAACTTTTTGGCGGCAGAAAATCAGACGCCCCAGAAATTGGCGGCGGCTCATTCGGAATTTTCCAGATTTTATTAGTCGCGGGATTAGTGTTCATACTGGTTTGGGCAGTGATCGTGTTGCTGCGCCGCTTCCAATTTCGAGAGGCGCGACTAGACGACGGCGACGAATTGTCTGGCACGCGCGAAATCTTGGGCGAACAAATTGATGCGGATATGACGGCGGATGATTTACTGAAAGATGCCACAGAACTTGCGCGGCGCGGCGAATATCGAGCCGCGATTCGACGGGCGTATATCGCCACGTTGTATGATTTGGAACAGCGCGGCAAACTGCGTTTGCATCGGGCGAAAACTAACAGCGATTATTTGCGTGAGCTTCGTACGGAGACACAGTTACATGCACCGATAAGTGTGATGACAAATCGCTATGAACGCGTTTGGTATGGTAATACAGTCGCAACGGGAGATGATTACGCTGGCTTTATTGCCAACTATCAAGCAGTGACAAAATAAACGGCCATGAAAATTTGTTACTCTGACCGCTATCAGGTTCCGCTCATTCCTTCCCATCCTTTTCCAATGCAAAAATATAAATTGGTGCGCAATCGTTTGCTCGATGAAGGCAGCATCACGTATTGGCATTTGATTGAGCCAAAACTGGCAATAGACGAAGACATTTTGCTTGTTCATACCCGTGATTATTGGCTGCGTTGCAAGGCTGGCGAATTGTCTGCGTCTGAAATGCGACGCATTGGTTTTCCGTGGTCAGTCGGGCTTGTGCATCGCTCGCAAGCTTCGGTGCAAGGAACAATTACCGCTGCAAAAAATGCTGTGCGCGACGGCATTGCTTCAAATTTGGCGGGCGGGACGCATCACGCCTTCCCCGATCACGGCGAAGGCTATTGTGTAATCAACGATATTGCGATTGCCGCGCGTGTGTTGCAACGTGACGGTTTAGCTAAACATATTGCCGTGATTGATTGCGATGTGCATCAAGGCAATGGGACTGCTGCGATTTTTCATGGCGATGAAAGTGTTTTTACTTTCTCAATGCACGGCGCAAAAAATTTTCCGCTGCGCAAAGAACAAAGCACTTTGGATATAAATTTGCTGGATGGCATTGGCGATGATGAATATTTACAGTTGTTGACAACGCACGTCCCCGCGATTTTGCAAGAATTTCAGCCTGATTTTGTTTTCTATCAAGCTGGCGTAGACCCGCACGAACGCGACCGCTTGGGCAAACTAAAATTAACGCATCACGGATTGCGATTGCGCGATGAATTTGTCATTGGTGCTTGTCGAAAGTTAGGAATTCCAATTGTGACGACGATGGGTGGCGGGTATGGGAAAGATATTGACGATACAGTCGAAGGACATTGCAACACTGTGCGCGCTGCGTTGCAGACATTCGCCACCAATTAAGCAGGGCGGCGCGCGGAAAGTTGTTTGAGAGCTTCGCTATGTTTTTGCGCTTCTTTTTTTCGTTTGCGTTCCGCTTTGTCGCGGTACATCGCCACATCCGCTTTTGACATTAATTCTTTGAGCGACCCAATACTGCTATCCCATTCAGCTATGCCAATACTGACGCCACCTTGCGCCTGCTTGCCGTCTTCTGTTTGTAATTCAAAATTGTCTACCGCAGATTTAATGCGCTCGACTGTGCGATGCGTTTCAGTTGCACGCGTGTGCGGTAAAATAGCGATAAATTCATCGCCCGCATAACGTCCCAGAAAATCTGTGCCGCGTAAATGAGACTTGATTTGCTTGGAAATTTCGACCAGAAACAGGTCACCTACATCATGTCCTAATGTATCATTGATCGCTTTGAAGCCGTCCAAATCCATCATCAGCAATGTATAGGGCTGACCGTTACGACGTGCGCGTTCTGATTCAGAATCGAAAGTGCGCAAAATCGCACGCAAATTCGGCAATCCAGTCAGGCGGTCGGTGTAAGCTGTCGTTTCGGTTTCTTCGTAATGTAAAGCGTTGGCAATTGCATCACCCGCGAGTTGCGCTACAGCTTCCACCAAACGAATATGTTCGCTTGAGTACGTGGAGAAATCCGCAGAATAGAGCGCCAAGACACCCAGTACTTCATTTCCTTTTACCAGCGGAACCGTCAATGAAGTTTTATAAGAAGTCGCCGTCATGACCTGTAAAACTAAGAAATCAGCTTGCGGGTTGACATTAAATTCTGGCTTCCGTTTTGCAAAAACTTCGCCAACATTGCCTTGTCCAACCGCAATACAACCATCTTGTAAGGCTTCCTTGTGCTGCCCTTGCGCGTACGCCACGAATAAATTTTCGCCTGTTTTATCTTTTAGAAAAACGGCGCTAGTATTCGCTGGAACTAATTCGCCAACCCGCTCCAGTAAAAGCGAAAGCGTTTCTTGCAGCGAAAGGCTGCGCCCGACGGTTTGCGCAAGTTCGTATAACATTACGACTTCGCGGTGAACACCGGAAATTTGCGCCAGAGAATGCTCATAGCCCAGGAAATGTTTACTATCACGTTGCTGTCCCTGCTCTCCGACCATCTGACGTTTTTGCACTAAAGCAACAATTTCAGCTTCAAATTCTGGCAAGTGCTCAATAAAGACATTAACAATTTGTGGATCAAAGATGCTGCCCGATTTTTCGCGCAACCAAACCACGGCCTGTTCTAATGTCATTGCCAACCGATAATTGCGCATTTCACGTGCGGCGTCGAAAGCATCTGCGATGGCAAGGATTCGCGCAGTCAACGGAATTTCTTCGCCCGCCAAACCATCAGGATAACCTTCCCCATTCCAGCGTTCATGATGATGGCGCACAATTGGCTCAACTGGATAAGGAAAATTAATCTGGCTCAGAATGTCCGCGCCAATAGTCGGATGCAATTTCATCCGCTCAAATTCAGCGGACGTTAATTGCCCAGGCTTCGTCAAAATATGATCGGGAATGGCAAGCATGCCAATGTCGCGCAACATCGCTCCGGCCTCCAACGCCTGCGTTTCGAGTTCGGATAATCGCAAATATTTTGCCAAGCCGCGCGCATAAATTTTGACACGCTCAACGTGTCCAGCGCTGGAACCGCTGCGCGCATCAATTGCGAGCGCAAGCGCCTGCACTGTCATCAAATTCAAGCCGTTGATTTCTTCAATCTTGTGTAATTTCTCTTCGACCTTTTGGTTGTATTGCGTGTAGGAAATGTAAATGACAAACAGCACTGGAAACGTCGCCAGTACAGAAATCCAGCCAAAACGTTGAACGCAAGCGTAAGCAACAATCGAGACGCCTGCTAACGGAAAATAGGTAACCCCCGTCCACAAATGATTATCTATTAATTGTCGCCAGATAGATTTGCGATACCGCAGCGCAATAATTACCGCGACCAACAAGCTATTTACAATGAAATAAGCTGTTGCCCCTAAGAATAGCGGTAAAACTAATTTATACGGTGAATGTTGCAGACCCACATAAGGTTCCTGATTCTGATAGCGCATCAACCATTCGTAAGTGCGCGCCGTAGCGGAAATCGAAAGGGCAATCGTTGCTAGCGTAAAAATATTACTTTGCCAGCGCTTGACCGTGCGATATGAGGCGACCAACCCATCAATGCCACCCAAAATGATTGCGGGCTGTGGGCCATACAAAATCAATAACAAAAAAGTGAGCGCATCAGAAAGCGAGAGGGAGAGTTGGCGTTTATGCCCCAACAATTGCCCCGGCGTTGTGATGAAGACAGGTTTAAGACTGACGAGAATAATAGCAGCCCCAAAAAGCAATGTCTCAAGCCACATTGCTCGCCCAGAGGAAGTAAACAGAAACCCAACGTTTTTCAGCCACACCGACACCCCTATGGATATAACTATCCACAGAAAAATTTGGGCTGAAAAGGGCTGCTGTTGGCGGCTCTTCACTCTTGGTTACTCCTACCTCTGGCAGAGTTTCGCTTTTAGGCGCAACAACTAATTTCACACAAGGTGAAATGATAGTCTTGAAAATGCAGGGCTGTTTTTGTGTAGAAAAGCTGAGAAGCTTTCAGCAGTTGGGGCAACTGTTCCGCGAGTATACACGAACTTACGCGATCTATGAACAAGCATTTTATGAAGAATTTATGCTCGAAAAATGTCTTCACAAAATCAGCTCAGGTAATAACCTGATTGCTATTTTTTTCAATCAAAGTGACCGAAATTACACCTCAGAAATCTGATTCACCAGCATCAGCTTCGGCAGGAGTATTGAATAGGAAAGATTTTCAGGAGGTATGATGAATTATTGACATGTCTTGCAATACTTTAATTCAACAGTTTTGGCTCTTCGAGAGAATCAAACTGAATTTGCTCTTCGTCAAGATTCCAAATCTCAAACAAAGTGCGCGGCACTTCCAGAATAAAGCGCGAAGGCCGCTGAAGCACGGTTTGGCGTCCGCGTTCATTTTCGATAATCGGATAGGTCACATACAGTTCATCTCTGGCACGCGTGAGCGCAACATAAAATAAGCGGCGCTCTTCGTCTTCGCCATCGGGATCGCGCAAGGCACGCGCAGAGGGAAAGCGTCCGTCGCTCAGCCAAATCGCAAACACAATTTTCCATTCCAAGCCTTTTGCCTGATGCACCGAAGACAGCGCTAGCTTTTCGTCTTCATCGCCGCCCATCACAACATCTTCGCCCGTCAATGCGCCAGATTCGGTTTGAATTAACGCAAGTTCATTCAAGAATTGTTCGGTTGTCTCGTAGCGTCCGGCAAATAATGCAAGCTGTTTCAAATCCTCTTCGCGCGCTTCGGCGTTATCAAACGAAGCCTGCAAATATTCGTTGTAACCGCGCTCCAAAATAATTTCGATTTGCTTCGTCGGATTGTTCAGCGTGTCTTCTTCCGTCAACGCTTTGACGAGTTCGACAAATTCTTGCCAGCCTGCTTGCGCTCCTTTTGGTAAATTGGGAGCAATCACGTCATTACCAAAAACGTCCGGTTTTATTAATGCCAACGCATCATTCGATTCGGCTAAACGCTCCCAAATTCTTGCCGCCGTAGCGTTGCCAATTTTCGGAATCAATTTCAAGACGCGTTTCCAGGCGATTTCGTCGCGCGGATTCACAATTAAGCGCAAATACGAAGTCACGTCTTTGATGTGCGCCTGCTCAAAAAATCGTACGCCGGAGCGAATTTCATAAGGGATGCCGCGCCGCGTCAGTTCAAGTTGTAATTCCATCGCGTGAAAATGCGAGCGATATAAAACGCCGATTTCGTTGAGCGGCACACCTTCGTCGCGTAATTCTAAAATCCGCGCGGCGACAAAAGCCGATTGTTGCTCGGCATCACGACAAGGAATCAAGGCCGGTTCAAAATTCTGGCTTGGGCGAATAGCTTGCAGATTTTTCGGGAACTGTTTGCGGTTGTGATGAATGACCGCATTCGCCAGCATCAAAATTTCTGGCGTAGAGCGATAGTTACTCTCCAGCTTAAAAACCTGGGCGTCTTTGTAGCGCTGCTGAAAGCCGAGAATGTTTTCGATGTTCGCGCCGCGCCAGCCGAAAATCGCTTGCGCGTCATCCCCTACAATCATTACGTTCCGGTGCTTTGCCGCGAGTAAATCAATGATGTCAGATTGCAGCGTGTTCGTATCCTGATATTCGTCCACCAAAATATGCTGAAATTGATCCTGATAAATCGCGGCGATGTCGGGTTTTGTTTCGAGCAACTTCTTCCAGTTCACGAGCAAATCGTCATAATCCATCGCATTGCGCGCAAGTTTGCGATCTTGGTAAAGAAAATCTACGCGCTTGATTTGTGCTGTGAGCGGCTCAAAATGGGAATAATGTTTGGGAATTAAACTATCTAGTGGCGTGTCCGTATTCGTCGCAAAACTGAACATTTCGCGCAACACTTCGCCTTTCGGAAAGCGCTTTGCTTTAGTGTCAATCGCGGCTTCTTCAACGCACGATTCGATCAACTCTTTCGCGTCTTCAGAATCCAAAATCGTATAATTGCTTTCGTAACCCAAGCTCACTGCGTGTCGCCGCAAAATGCGATTTCCTAGCGAATGGAAAGTGCCGCCCCACGTTTTGCGCGTATCAGTTTTGAGCAGCCCTTCGACGCGACCGAGCATTTCACGCGCGGCACGATTCGTAAAAGTAACCAGCAAAATTCGCCCCGGCGTAATGCCAAGTTCAATCAAACGAGCTACGCGATAAGTCAGCGTGCGTGTCTTGCCGGAGCCCGCGCCTGCGATCACAAGCAACGGCCCGCCGCCTGCATTGACAACGGCGCGCTGTTCGTCGTTCAGTTCTTTGCCGTAATTTATGAGCGAAGCAGGACGCGCTTGATCGGATTTGATGATGAAGGTACGAGCCATTGAATGTAATAAAAACCAGCCGCAGTAAAATCACTTTGATGAAAATTTATAATGCGCGGAATCGTAATGCAAAAAGAGTAATGGAGAAAGACGTCGCTCCGCGAAATAGCTGCCAGCACTAAAAAAATAGCGACGGCGTGCGAAGAAAACGGCGTCAAGCTACAAAAATGCTACCTACGACATTTTTGTAGGATTCAAGAAATCATCCCACAAAAATAATAGAAATTTATTGTCAGATAAATTAAACTCATTGGACAAACAGGCAGGGCTGACGTATATTTCGACGCTCAAGATTTAATATTTGGTAGCTCTATCTGTCTTGCATCCAAATCAAATTGGTAAAGTTTTTAGTAAGGATTTATGCACAACGGTTGCTCTCTTAATTTGGCAAAGGTCGGTTCCGCACTTCCCTCTGCAACCGTTACTGCAATGCCGCCGTTGCCAGCAATCAGGTCTAAACGTGCTGCGGCAAACGTCTCGCTTGCTCTTCTTAAAACGAAAGACAATTCGGTAGCTGATGGCTAAAGTTAGGTTCTAAACCATAGAACAAACAAAATGAAAGCCTCAGCGAAAAGAAATAAAGCGCTGAGGCTTTTTGATTATCAAAGCTGTTTCGGGTTTCGTGTTACTGGTTTCGAGGAGAAACACGCAAAACTAAAACCTGAAACGCAGAACGCAAAACTATATGACTCAATTCGGATTTCCTCCTAAGCAAGGTTTATACGATCCCGCTCATGAGCGCGATGCTTGCGGCATGGGCTTTGTTGTTGATCTGAAAAACCGTAAATCGCACGACATCATTCAGCAGGCGCTGCAAATTCTGATCAGTCTCGAACATCGCGGCGCGTGCGGATGCGAAAAAAACACGGGCGACGGCGCAGGCATTTTGATGCAAATGCCGCACGATTTTCTGGTCAAGGAATGCGAAAAGATCGGCATTGACTTGCCCGGCCCTGGTCGTTACGGCGTAGGCAATGTGTTTTTGCCGAAGGATGTTGCAGCTCGCAGACGTTGCGAAAAAGCCTTTGAAGATATTGTGGCGGAGGAAGGTCAGGAAGTCTTAGGTTGGCGCGATATTCCCACGGATAATTCGATGATTGGGCCTACAGCGCTGGCGGCGGAACCGTTCATGCGCCAAGTTTTCATCAAAAAAGGAAAAGTCAAAGAAACGCCCGACGGCTTAGCCTTCGAGCGCAAGCTTGCCATCATTCGTAAACGCGGCATCCGCAAAGTTCGCCGTGGCGGAATTCCTAACGGTGAGATTTTTTACATTGCCAGTTTGTCGTGCCGCACACTTGTGTACAAAGGCATGCTCAACTCGTCACAGCTTGGGTTGTATTATCCTGATCTGAATGATCCCGAAATGACATCCGCATTAGGAATGGTGCATTCGCGTTTTTCGACCAATACATTTCCAAGCTGGAATCGCGCGCATCCTTATCGTTATCTGTGCCACAACGGCGAAATCAACACGCTGCGCGGCAATATGAACTGGATGCACGCGCGCGAATCACGCTTGAAGTCAGATTTATTCGGCGATGAAGAATTGCAAAAAATGCGTCCCGTGATTGACGTGAACAATTCTGACTCAGGAATGTTCGACAACGTGCTGGAATTACTGGTGCTGAGCGGGCGCTCCATTGCACACGCAATGATGATGATGATTCCTGAACCGTGGAGCGGGCATGAATCAATGAGCGAAGAGAAAAAAGCGTTCTATGAATATCATTCTTGCATGATGGAACCGTGGGACGGCCCAGCCGCAGTCGCTTTCACAGACGGCGTGCAAATCGGCGCAACGCTTGATCGCAATGGCTTGCGTCCGGCGCGTTATTACGTCACTAAAGATGATCGCCTGATTATGGCATCCGAAGTCGGCGTACTCGACATCGCGCCTGAAAACATTGCCTACAAAGGACGCTTACAACCAGGCCGCATGTTGCTCGCCGATCTGAACAAAGGTCGCATCATTGATGACAACGAATTGAAAAGCGAATTGGCTGCTGAACATCCGTACGGCGACTGGCTGAAACAAAATACGGTTAAGATCGAAGATTTGCCCGATCCGCAACATGTGCATGAGACTGATCACAAAACAGTGATGACGCGACAACAAGCGTTCGGGTATACCAGCGAAGAATTGCAAATGCTGCTTACGCCAATGGGTCAAAGCGGGGCTGAAGCAATTGGTTCGATGGGAACAGATACGCCGCTTGCAGTGCTGTCAAATAAATCACTGCCGCTATACAACTATTTCAAACAACTGTTCGCGCAAGTCACGAATCCGCCGATTGATGCAATTCGTGAAGAATTGGTCACGTCATCGGAAACGACCATCGGGCCGGAAGCAAATATGCTTGAGCCTACGCCCGAAGTCGCGCGTCAGATTGCGCTGAAGACGCCGATATTCACGAACGAAAATTTAGAAAAATTACGCAATTTACGTGATGACAGCGTGCTTGGTTTTAAATCTATTACGTTGCCGATTTTGTTTGATGTAAATCGCGGCGCGAATGGTTTAGAAGAAGCGATGACCGAATTGTGTCAACGCGCCAGCCAGGCAATTAAAGACGGCTTCGACATTATTATTTTATCGGATCGCGGCATTGATCGTGAACACGCAGCGATTCCTGCGTTGATGGCTGTCGCAGGCGTGCATCACCATTTGATCCGCGAAGGGACACGTACCCAGTGCGGCCTTGTACTTGAATCCGGCGAACCACGCGAAGTGCATCATTTCGCCTTGCTGCTTGGTTATGGTGTCGCGGCAATCAATCCATATTTAGCTTTTGAATCGCTGCACGACATGATCAACACCAATTTATTGAAAGGTGTAGATCACGACAAAGCCGTTTACAATTACATCAAAGCCGTCACCAAAGGCGTCGTCAAAATCCTCTCGAAAATGGGTATTTCAACCGTCCAAAGTTATACGGGCGCACAAATTTTCGAGGCCATTGGATTGAATCAGGACGTGATTGACAAATATTTCACGGGCACGCCTTCGCGCGTCAGTGGTATTGGTTTAGAGCAAATCGCCAAAGAAGTTTGGATGCGTCACAACCACGCGTTCCCCGAACGACAAACCAATGGGCTGACGTTGGAAGTCGGCGGACAATACAAATGGCGCAAAGAAGGCGAAGCGCATTTGTTCAATCCTGAATCAATTCACTTGTTGCAAAAAGCTACGCGCACAAATGATTACAACACCTTCAAGCAATTCAGTGCGTTGATTGATAAGCAAGCGGAAACGCTTTTCACTTTGCGTGGTTTGATGGAATTCAAACATAACCGCCCGCCTGTTCCGATTGACGAAGTTGAATCAGTTGAAGCCATCGTCAAGCGTTTCAAAACGGGCGCGATGAGTTACGGTTCGATCAGCAAAGAAGCGCATGAAGCAATGGCAATTGCGATGAATCGGCTCGGCGGCAAGAGCAACACAGGCGAAGGCGGCGAAGACACAGATCGTTACACGCCTGATGCAAACGGCGATTCGCGCAATTCTGCAATCAAACAAGTTGCCTCCGGTCGCTTTGGTGTAACGAGTGAATATCTTGTCAGCGCTAAAGAATTGCAGATCAAAATGGCGCAGGGAGCAAAACCTGGCGAAGGCGGCCAGTTGCCCGGCCCTAAAGTTTATCCGTGGATTGCAAAAACGCGGCATTCAACGCCGGGCGTCGGATTAATTTCGCCGCCACCGCACCACGATATTTATTCGATTGAAGACCTTGCGCAGCTTATTTACGATTTGAAAAATTCCAATCGTAACGCACGCGTCAGCGTCAAACTCGTCGCCGAAGTTGGCGTCGGAACTATCGCCGCTGGCGTAGCGAAAGCCCACGCCGATGTCGTTTTGATTTCTGGTCACGACGGTGGCACAGGCGCTTCACCACAAACTTCAATCAAACACGCGGGCGCACCTTGGGAATTAGGCTTAGCCGAAACGCACCAAGTTCTCGTGCTGAATAATTTGCGTTCACGTATTGCAGTCGAAACTGATGGCCAATTAAAAACTGGACGCGACGTAGTGATCGCAGCGCTGCTTGGCGCAGAAGAATTCGGCTTTGCAACTGCGCCGCTTGTGACACTTGGTTGTATCGTGATGCGCGTTTGCCATTTGAATACGTGTCCGGTTGGCGTCGCTACGCAAGACCCTGAATTGCGCAAACGGTTTATGGGTTCGCCAGATTACGTTGTGAATTTCATGCGCTTTATCGCGCAGGAAGTCCGCGAATATATGGCTGAACTTGGCTTCCGAACAATTCCTGAAATGGTCGGTCACACTGAAGCGCTGGAAATGCACAAAGCGATTGACCATTGGAAAGCGCAAGGGCTGGATTATTCGAGCATTTTCTATCAACCGGAAGTTGGTGCAGACGTCGGTCGTTATTGCCAAATTTCGCAAGATCACGAATTAGAAAAAACGCTTGATCTGACAACGCTTTTAGATTTGTGCAAACCTGCGATTGAAGAAGGCAAACTGGTTCGCGCCGAATTGCCAATCAAAAATACGAATCGCACCGTCGGCACAATTACAGGCAGTGAATTGACGAAAAAACACGGCGCGAATGGATTGCCGGACGATACGATCAAAATTAAATTTAATGGTTCAGCAGGACAAAGCTTCGGCGCGTTTATGCCGCGCGGCATGACGTTAGAACTCGAAGGCGATTCCAATGATTACGTCGGCAAAGGTTTGTCTGGCGGCAAAATTATTGTATATCCGCCTAAAGTTTCTACGTTTGATCCGACCGAAAATATTTTGATCGGCAACGTAGTGTTGTACGGCGCAACCAGCGGCGAAGCCTATTTCAACGGCGTCGCAGGCGAACGTTTTTGCGTACGCAACAGCGGCGCGCTCACGGTCGTCGAAGGCGTGGGCGATCACGGTTGCGAATATATGACGGGCGGACGCGTTGTAGTCCTCGGCAAAACCGGACGTAATTTTGCGGCGGGTATGTCAGGCGGCGTTGCATACGTGCTAGACGTGAGCGGAGATTTCGCCAAACGCTGCAATATGGAAATGGTCGGCCTCGGCAAAATCGAAGACGCCAGCGAAATCGAATTGGTCAAAAACCTGATTCACAATCACGCTTCACTTACGGGCAGCAAACGCGCCGCTGAGGTGTTATTGAATTGGGAAGAAACCTTGCCAAAATTTGTGCGCGTGATGCCACACGATTATGCGCGTGTGTTGGAAGCACAAGCACAAATGCGCGCTAAAGGATTGCCGGAAGAAGAAGCGGTGATGGCGGCATTTGAAATGAACACCAAAGATGCCGCGCGCGTCGGAGGCAAATAATATTCAGTGATGGAATATGAACGATGAATGTTGTGCGAAAACACGTACCTGAATTCATCGTTCATCATTCATACTTCATCAATCATAATTTATGGGTAAACCAACAGGATTTTTAGAATACACACGGGAATTGCCAACCGACGCTGATCCATTGGAACGCGTCAAGCATTGGCAGGAGTTTCACGGGCATTTCCCTGACGAAGAGTTACAGCAACAAGGCGCGCGTTGCATGGATTGCGGTGTGCCGTTTTGCCATACGGGAAAACTCATCAACAACATGGCTTCAGGCTGCCCGATCAATAATTTGATTCCTGAATGGAATGATTTGATTTATCGTGGACAATGGAAAGAAGCATTGTTACGCCTGCACAAAACGAATAATTTCCCCGAATTTACAGGTCGCGTGTGCCCTGCACCTTGCGAAGGCTCGTGTGTACTTGGCATTAATCAGCCTCCCGTCACGATCAAAAACATTGAAGTCTCGATCATTGACAAGGCTTATGAAGAAGGCTGGATCACGCCTGCACCGCCGCAAAAGCGAACAGGAAAAAAAGTAGCGGTGATCGGCTCCGGCCCAGCGGGTTTGGCGTGCGCGGATCAACTCAACCGCGCCGGACACACAGTAACAGTTTTCGAGCGAGCAGATCGTATTGGCGGATTGCTGATGTACGGCATTCCGAATATGAAGCTGCAAAAAGAAATTGTGCAGCGCCGCGTTGATTTGATGTCAGCGGAAGGCGTGACATTCAAAACCGGCATAAATGTTGGCAAAGATTTTCCTGCCACAGATTTGCTGAATGATTTCGATGCCATAGTGCTTTCGGGCGGCGCAACTGCAGCACGTGATTTGCCTGCGGAAGGACGTAATCAAAAAGGCATTCACCTGGCGATGGAATTTTTGCACGCAAACACAAAAAGCTTGCTCGACAGCAAACACGAAGACGGAAATTACATTTCGGCAAAAGATAAAAATGTCATCGTTATTGGCGGCGGCGACACAGGAACTGATTGCGTAGGCACTTCGATGCGGCACGGTTGCAAGAGTCTGACGCAATTTGAAATTATGGATCGCCCACCAGATGAACGTGCGACTGACAATCCGTGGCCGCAGTGGCCCAAAGTTTACAAAATGGATTACGGGCAAGAAGAAGCTGCCGCAAAGTTCGGCGGAGACCCGCGTCAATACGGCATCATGACGCAAAAATTTGTTGGCGACGAAAACGGCAACATTAAAGAATTGCACACCGTCAACATCAAATGGGGCAAAGATGAACAAGGTCGCTTCGGCCCGCAACCTTTGCCTGGTACTGAAAAAATCTGGCCTGCTGAGCTAGTGCTTTTGGCGATGGGATTTCTTGGCCCTGAAAAAGATGGGATGATCGCACAGCTTGACGTCAATATTAACGAACGCGGCAACGTAGCGATTGACGAGAATCGCATGACTAGCGTACCAAAAATTTTTGCGGCGGGCGATATGGCACGCGGACAATCCCTTGTCGTGTGGGCAATCCGCGACGGACGCGACACCGCACGTAGCGTAGATTTATTTTTGATGGGCGAAACGAATTTGCCTTAATTTAGGTTGCGTCCTCCTTATACTCCTTGACCCGCTGACAATCGGCGGGTCTTTGTTTTTTCACCACGCTTCAGCTATAACAGCACACGGAGTTTTTCCTCATTTCAATCAAATCTATTTGTAAAGGAATTCAAATAACCATGGCTGATAAAGTTGAGATTATCGTGAATAAAAATGGCTCGCTTCGCGTCGTCGGAGATATTGCTCTTAAAGACCCGGAAGGACGCGAATTTGGCCTAGGCGGCAGAACTGTCGTCGGATTATGCCGTTGCGGCGCTTCCAACAATAAGCCGTTCTGCGATGGTGCACACGCAAAATGTGGCTTTGAATCGGTCGTCGAAGCACGCGATTTACCGCCGCCCGCCTCCAAACCCGCTGCTTAAAATCCAAGGTGGCAGAACATAATTTTAGTTCTGCCACTGTTCGCCCTCAAACGCAAAAGCGATTGATACATTTTTGTAATTATAAAGCAACGATATAACATTTCCGTAGCAATCTAAGATTTTCCGTATTTCATCTCCTACTTGTTTTTAGTTTTGTAGCAATTTCAGCCTAAATCAGCTAGTTTCTATTAACCTAGTAAAGCTACAAGCCACATTTTGGGATTGGACAAAGCGCAAATCATTTTATTTATCTCAATACAATCTCAGCCGCAAGACAAAACCATCCAACAACTACATTTTCGTAGCTCATAATACTGCGCCGTACAAACATGTCAGAATATGCACCCCCCTGCTCGCCACACAATCCAGCCTCCTCCTCTCTAAACCGCTCTAAGAAAAAGGACTTATAAAGTATTCGTCGGCAGTTTCACTGTTTGGCATCGGGCTTGCTTTTTCTAACGCTTGAAATCGTCACGCAATGCAGAGCGATTCATTATTGATTGAAGTTACGGCAAATTGAAATGCAGATAGATTTTGAGACCATCGAAAAGCACGCGGGAGAAAAGCTGCGACGGATTGAACGACACGCTAGCACAGAAGAACGGCTGGTCGCACTCAAGAAGTTTATTAAGACCGAAACGCAGCGGCTTCAGATGCGACATCGTTTCGGATTAAGCGGCGAGTTGATTACATCGGCTCGCAGCTTGATCGTAGATTTACTGATTCAGCGCCTAGCGCAGATGGTCAGCACCAAAAATGATTTTAATGAAGACACGTTGAAAGTTGCGGTAGTCGCGTTAGGCGGCTATGGGCGGCAAGAACTCGCGCCGCAATCTGATATTGACTTGCTTTTCGTTTATGGGCGCGGAGATGAAAAAAGTGCCGAGAAATTAAACGAAGAAATTTTATACCTGCTTTGGGATGTGGGTTTTTCGGTCGGCCACAGTGTGCGTTCGTTGAACGAATGCATTACGGCAGCAGGCGAGGACCCGATCACGCGTAATGCCTTGATGGACGCGCGCTTGCTCTGGGGCAACCGCGAGGTATTCGAAAAGCTCGTAACGAAATTGGATGATACCGTCATTGCCAAAAATCGGCGCACGATTCTTGATGAGTTAGTTGCGGAGCAAAGTGAACGTTACGCCAAATTTGGCGCGGTTCCCTGCTTGCAAGAACCTAATATAAAAGAATCGGCGGGTGGTTTACGCGATTTGCATTCGCTGTTGTGGGTCACGCGCGTAGCCAACGGGCAAAACAAACTCACAGATTTAGCAACACATAAATTTATCTCCGAGCGTGACGCCAAAGTGATTGCTGCTGCTTATGACTTTCTGTTGCGCGTTAGAAATGCGATGCATTTTTTGACAGGCAGAAAAACTGAATTCTTGACGCTGGATTTACAAGTACAACTCGCACGCGAATTCGGTTATCAGGACACGCCCGAACAGCAGGCTTCTGAGTTGTTCATGCACGACTATTACATGCAAGCGCGACGGTTGCATCGTTTGACGAGAACACATTTGCAACAGGCTGTAGCGAAGCAGGAAAAAAATCGCTGGCTGAGCAAGCTTAAAAGCATCGCTGCGATTGGCGGTTTTGTGATGCGCGATGGAGCGCTGGAATTATCCGCCGATCACGAACCTTGGAATGCAAATCGTTTGATGATGGCGTTCAGTTATGGACAAGCTACCGGCGCAAATTTGAGCGCGGAGCTGCAAGAACGCATTCAGGAAAATTTACCGCTGGTAAATCGTACGTTTCGTTCTTCGTCAGAAATCGCCAGTGCCTTTTTGAAAATGATCCGCGTCAAAGGCAAAGCGGCGGCGGCCTTGCGGCAAATGCACGAAGTAGATTTTCTCGGCAAATATATGCCGGAATTCGGGCGCGTAACGTGCCTCGTGCAACACGATCTGTATCATAAATACACGGTTGATGAGCACACACTGCGTGCGGTTGAGTTGCTAGATGAATTGCACAATTCACGCGCGCGCACGCTGGAACGTTATCGCCAAGTTTATAACGGAATTGAAGATGCAGCAGTTTTGCATTTGGCTTTGCTTTTTCACGACATCGGCAAGGGATTAGGTGGCGGTCATACAGAAAAAGGCTTGGCAATCGCAGAACGAGTTTGCAATCGCTTACAGTTGGACGATGAGGCTAAGAAGCAAATTCGCTTTTTGGTTAAGCATCACCTAACGATGTCGCATATCGCGCAGCGGCGCGACTTATCGGATGAAAAAGTAATTCAGGACTTTGCTGGGACAGTTAAATCACTTGAAAACCTGAATCTATTGACGTTACTGACGTATGCGGACATCAACGCTGTCGGCCCCGGCGTGTGGAACGAATGGAAAGATGCGTTGTTATGGGAACTCTATCTCAAAACGCGCGCTATTTTCGTACCCGAACCACAAGCCGGAGCCGCAGTCGAACAACTGCGCAATCACATCGGATTAATGCTAGCGAGCGAAGTCGGCGTGGACGAAGTGCATGATCATTTTTCACTGTTGCCAGAAGATTACGCACGCTTCACATTGCCGCAAACAATTATCGAACACATTCGCTTAGCGCACGCCTTAAATTCGCGGTTGATTCGCACCAGTTGGCGCATCAACACACAATCGCGCTGCACCGATTTGCACGTATGCGCGCGCAACCGGCGCGGGCTTTTCGCGGCACTCGCCGGAACATTGACCGCACAAGGCGTCAATATTTTAAGCGTGCATTTGAATACACGCAGCGACGGCGTCGTTGTGGATTCATTCAAAGTTTGCGATACAGTCAGCGAACCTCTCACTGATCCCTTGCGCTGGGAACAAATTGATAATGCGATCAAACGCGCGCTCAATGGCGAACTAGATGTGACGGCGGCTGTTGATAAAAAATTGAAAGCGCACACTGCGCGCTTGAAAACACGCAAGCGCAGCCTAATCGCTGAAAAATTCACGACCAAATTTACCTGGGACAATTTATCTTCCGATAAAAGCACAATCTTAGAGGTCACTACTCCTGACCGTTTAGGGTTGGCTTATAAAATCGCTAACGCCTTATCCGCGCTACACCTTGATATTGCGTTTGCCAAAGTTGCTACTGAAAAACATCTCGCGCTCGACATTTTTTACATCACCGATGCAAACGGAATGAAGCTCGCAGATGAAGCTTTACCAGCTATTGAAGAGGCGATTCGCCTAACGCTTGGCACCGATGAAGCCTGAGGTTTTGGCATTCATTTTCACACTCAACTAGGAGCTTTAATTTATGACTTCGCAAAGAAAAATAACATATTGGTTGAGCAGCCTATTCACTCTCGTAGGTTGCTGCCTTTTCCCAGTCCTGGCGTGGGCGCAAACTGCTCCTGCCCCGACTATAGAAGAACGCTTAGCCAAAGCCGAAGCCGCCGTCGCAGCGGCACAAACTGCAGGCGATAACTCGTGGATGCTTGTTTGTTCCGCTTTAGTATTGCTGATGACAGGCCCTGGTCTGGCCTTATTTTACGGCGGACTCGTACGCAAGAAAAACGTCCTCGCCACTATGATGCAGAGCTTCACTATGATGGTTGTGATTACCGTCGTATGGGCTCTGTTTGGGTATAGCCTGGCCTTTGCCAAAGGCAGTAATGCATTTATCGGCAATTTTGATTTTGCCTTCTTAAAAGGTGTAGGCACTGATCCTTCTGCTTATGCGGCAACCATACCACACCTGACCTTTATGGTCTTCCAATTGATGTTTGCAATTATCACGCCCGCTCTTATCACAGGCGCATTTGCAGAACGTATGAAATTCAGCGCGATGCTCGTCTTTTGTACACTTTGGTCAATTATCGTTTACTTCCCCTTAGCCCATATGGTCTGGGGTGATGGCGGATTCCTAAATGCATTCCTTGGCGGTAAAGTTCCGGCGCTTGATTTCGCGGGTGGAACAGTCGTGCATATTTCTTCTGGATTTTCAGCGCTCGTGTGTGCACTTTATCTCGGCAAACGTATCGGCTACCCGAAATATCCGATGACGCCGCACAGTCTTGTGCTCAGCGTGATTGGCGCTTGTTTACTGTGGGTCGGCTGGTTTGGCTTCAACGCGGGCAGTGCCGTCGCCGCTGGTGGTTTGGCGTCCAACGCTTTCGTCACAACGCACTTCGGCGCAGCCGCAGCAGCGCTTGGCTGGTTATTGTTTGAATGGATCAAACTTGGTAAACCAACTGTTTTAGGTGGCATTTCCGGCGCGGTCGCAGGGCTGGTCGGCATTACACCCGCCGCAGGTTTCGTCACACCAATGGCAGCGCTTGCTGTTGGTTTCATCGCGGGTGTGGTCTGTTTTATTGCTGTAACAGAAGTCAAAAAACGTCTTGGTTATGATGATTCCTTAGACGCGTTCGGCGTCCACGGCGTGGGTGGTTTCACTGGCGCAATTTTAACTGGCGTATTTGCCAATAGCGCAGTCAACACAGTTTTCAAAGATGCAGACGGAAAAGCGCTGCCGAGTGGTTTGTTGGAAGGCAACGGCAAACAAGTATTGAACCAGCTTATCGCGGCGGCAATTGCTATCGTTCTTGGCATGGTTGCGACTTACATCATTCTCAAGATCGTTGATCTAACGATTGGTGTACGCGTTGACGGAGAAGAGGAAATATCTGGTCTCGACATTACACAACACGGCGAGGAAGGATATAGCCTTGACAGCGAAATGGGAACCGTTACCGGGTTCGGCAGTGGAGCCGCAATGACAGCGGTTTCCGAAGTCGTCGAAGCCTAATGCTAAGCAAAGTTCGGTCAGCTTCTGTTTTGTGTCACGACTTGGGGGAGGGATAAGAATAGGAGCTGACTGGAACCCTATAACAGGAGAATCTAATCATGAAAAAAATTGAAGCTATTATCCGTCCGCACCTGCTCGAAGGCGTCAAAGATGCGCTCCAAGCCCTTGGCGTACAAGGCATGACAATCAGCGAAGTACGCGGATTTGGACGCCAAAAAGGACACACTGAAGTCTATCGCGGCAGCGAATATAAAGTTGAATTTGTCCCGAAAATCAAACTCGAACTCGTACTAGATGACGAAATCACCGAAGGCGCGATTGAGGCAATTTCTAAAGCAGCGCGCACCGGGAAATTCGGTGACGGCAAGATTTTCGTTTTCCCGATTGAAGAAGTTATTCGCATTCGCACGGGCGAACACGGAGAACACGCCGTCTAAATAATTAAGGAGCTAAACACTCGCCTTGGACAGCTTTCGTGTTTAGCTCCTCTTTAGCGAACAGAAATTAACCTGCTCACAATAGCAAAGTATGAAGCCTCCTACTTTAGGTTTCAAGCAATTCAGCAATTTGCAGGTGAGCGGCAGTAATTAAGAAAGGTAACCTGCACCATGGCTACATGGAATTTAAAAAAAGTATCCTCCATTTCATTATCTGCACTCTTACTCTCTGGCTCACTGAGCCTTCCGACCTACGCTCAACAATTAGCACTGGCTAAAAATACTGGTAATGATCCCGTGAAACCAGCCAGTGTAATCGCGACAGCGGACCCCAAAGTTGATCCTACTAAAAAAACTGTTGATCCAACAGAAATGATCAAATTGATCAGCGCGCTTGAAGATCGCATTCGCTTACTTGAAGAAAAACTTGCGGCTGTAAATAAACCAGCAGCAATAGCCACAACAACGGCAAGCACTGCAACTGTCGTTACGCCCGCAGTTCAAGACGACATTAAGAAAGAAGTTGCCACCCTTAAGGAAGAAGTAAAAAAACAGGAAGGCGTACTTGGCTTTTTGCGAGATGTTGAAGTCAGCGGCATCGTGGATGGTTATTTCAGCTACAATAACAACAAAGTAGACATGTTCACGCAAGGCCGCGCGTTCGATGTACGTCACAATGCGTTCAGTTTGCAATTAGGCAAAATCACTTTGGAAAAGAAAAATTCGCTTGATAGCCCGTTTGGATTTCGCGTGGATTTAGGCGTAGGTGAAACGGTTGATCGCATCATTTCTGTTAGCGATTCCAGCCGCAATGATGGAACCAAACATGTTCTGCAAGCTTATGGCAGCTATGTTGCTCCGATTGGTAGCGGCTTAACCATTGATTTCGGTAAATTCTACACGCCCATTGGCGCTGAAGTTGTCGAAACTAAAGATAATTTCAACTATTCGCGCGGCTGGTTATTCACCTACGGCCCGTATTATCACGCAGGTTTACGCGCGAAATATGCATTCAATGACAAAGCAGCAGTTTCCGGCTTTTTAGTAAATGGTTGGGACAACGCATTTGAAAATAACGTTAGCAAAAATGCTGCGAAAACAGTCGGCGTGCAGGTTGCATTGACGCCCACGAAAAAATTCGCGCTGACGCAAACATTTATGGCTGGCCCGGAAGCACCATTGGCAAACGTTCCGGCAGTTTCTTCCCGTGACAATTGGCGTCAGGTGGCTGACACAGTCGCTACTGTATACGTCACCGATAAATTCACACTGTTAGGAAATTTCGTTCATGGGCGCGATGGAGATGACAACGGCGTGCGCGGACAGTGGACAGGATTTGCAGGCTATTTCAAATATGCCTTCAACGACAAAGCCGCTTTCTCGCCGCGCTTTGAAGTGCTGAACGATAAAAATGGCTTGCGCACAGGAACCGCTCAAACGGTCAAAGACATTACCCTGACGCAAGAATTCAAATTAGCAAACAACTTCATTACGCGTTTTGAATATCGCCGCGATTTTTCAAATAAGAATTTCTTTACGAATTCGTCAGGCGCAGCCAGAGACAATCAAAACACGTTTATTGTTGGCCTCAGCTATTTCTTCACTTCAAGAGGCCAATAAGATGACAACAATTTTTTACGAGTTACTTCCGTAGCTGGTGCTTAGTTGATGGACTCACTTGATGCGGTGAAGCTTATGCAAGCTTCACCGCTTTTTTATTTTCCAAAAGCAAAAAAATGCTCGCCTGCTTAGCCCAAGAGCTGCGCAGGCGAGCGCATATACAGTTTGAGTGATGATGCTTATTTAATCGCAAACGCGGATAATTCTTTCGGATTGCGCAAATTGAAAACACGCCCCATCAATTCATCAATTTCATAATCAGGGTCTTTGTCATTGAACATAATCTGACGGTCGCCTGTGCCTGTACCCATGTTTACGCCAACGATGCCTGGCGTTTTGTCTTTGCCTTCTGCGACATTCGTCATCACGTAAACAAAGTTGCCTACAGATTTCGTCGCACTGTAACGCTTCGTCACAAATTGTTCGTACGCGCTAAACGAAGAAATCATGCTGTTTTCATAACGATTCGCGCTGGAATCTTTATATCCAGACACGATTTGCGCATTCACGCTGCCCGCCAGATTCATATAAGCACTGGCCACAGTCAGTGCCCCCATCACAATTTTTTGCCATGCCGGAGCACTTGGCGCTTCAAAATGCGTTGACCAAACTACATTTTTTGACATCGGATCAAACGCAATAATGTGCTGCATCCCGCGAATGACATACGTACCATTTTCACGCTTAGTGATTTGTACCGGATCATCTGTGCCATCTGCGCCTTTGGAAGCGCCCGCTTTGAAGGCCCCAACCGCGCCACCAGATAACATGCCGAAGCCGATTTTTGCCGCTTTGGTGGCGGTCGCCGCTGCACCAATTTTATTCTTAAATTCGAGCTTCATTTTATAAGCTTCTTTGACTTTACCCTGATTGCTCAAATCAAGACCGATCAGATTTTTTTCGTCTGCAATCAATAATGTATTGGCTTCTTTCACGAGCGCCATATTCGTGATGTTGTTTTTTGCTCCTTCATAAAGCCACACGGAAGCACCGGAATTTTTGTCTACGGCAGTTACACCGAGCGGGCCTTTTTTGACATACTCGCGTTTGCCAAAATCATAAAAATTGCCGCCCAAACGTCCATACACAGTTCCGCCGTCAACAATTAATTCTGCGATTGCGCCGCCAAAATCTTTTGATGTCCATTTCAGCGTGCCGGAGTTTTTATCGAACGCGCGCAGTTGGCCTTTGGCTGAAGTGTAAATCACATCGCCGTCAATTATGGCTTGCGCATTACCGCGCTTGATTTTTCCTTCAGTCACATCGTACGCGCTTTTCCAAAGTAAGCTGCCATCTTTCAAGCTGTACTTATGTAATCCGGCATAAGTCAGATAAACGGCATCGCCATCAAATAAAGGGGCATTCGCGCCGCTCAAATCAAAGGTCGGGAAATATTTGCTGCCCTTTTCTTTACCGTATAAATCCACTTTATCAGTGTATTCAGATTTCCAGAGAACTTCGCCCGTACCATATTTCACAGCATAAATATCGAGCTTATCTTTTTGCATGGATTTATTTTGCACGGTCAAAATCAGCGCGATGCCTTTGTCATAATTAATCGCCGTTTCGACTGCGTGGCCTTGGATTTTATCTGTTTCCCACATTGATTTTCCGGTCAGTAAATCCACCGCCGAAAGTTTCGTTTTGGTGTTGCCCCAACCTTTCGGATCACTAATGAACAGCAGCGGCGTGTTGGAGATTTGATGCGCTTCGTATTCTTCAATGCCCGACAAATCAGAACGCGTCCATAACGTGTTGCCTGTTTCCGGGTCAAGCGAATAAATGCTGTTCGCCGAACCAATCAGCAATGTGCCTACGTCCGTCATTTGATACCACTTGATGTCTTGCGCAGGCTTGTGCGTCCACATCATTCCATCAGCAAAATTGCTGGTGGCGAGAATGAGTAAACAAAAGAAAGTTAGTGTATACGAGTAAATCTTTTTCATTTGTGCAGCCTCTCCTTGAGGAAAACCACTGGGTTGAGATCATGGGCGGATGGTGAAAATAGTGCTGTAGGGTTGGGGCTGAATTTGTAGGGGTTGTGTTTTGCAAGCGTGAGAATCGGCACTGAGGTGTGTGAGTGATGAGTACTCATCACTCACACACCTTAGCGCCTCCGCCTTGCTGGTGCCGGTCTCCCCCAGATCGCTCACCAGCGCGTGGCGTAGCTTGTAAATTCGTATGCCTGCTAAAATTTATCCGCAGCGTGAGGTTATCCAGAACGCAAAGTTGCGCGGTACATTTAGGAGGCAAAAGGACGGCGGCAGATGAGGCTAACTTGCCGTCACATGAATAATCGCAAGAGAACAACGAAAAAGGGGTCAGCAGAAAAAAATTATTTTTTTGGTCTGAGCGGAAAGTTACAGTAATATTCACGCACCGCCTTTTCGGTGTCGTATCAATAACAAGATAGCCGGGCGGACTGAATTGCAGATTTTTATTCCCCCCGATTCACTTTCCGGCGCTATGGCAAACGGACATCTAACCCAACTCCTACACCAAGTACAGCAAGGCGACAAACAAGTTCTGGACGAGGTTTTTCCGCTCGTGTATGACGAATTGCATCGGCTGGCTTCCAGTCAGTTGCGGATGGAGCGTGGCAATCATACGTTGCAACCTACGGCGCTCGTCAACGAAGCGTATTTGCGCCTGATCAGTCAGCACAATGTTGATTGGCGTAATCGCGCTCATTTTTTCAGTATTGCGGCGGAGATGATGCGCCGGATTCTGGTCAATTACGCCATGCAACGCAATGCCGTCAAACGCGGCAACGGGGAAATTCGACTCTCGCTGGATGAAGCCGTAGATTTTGCGCGAAAACAAGATGTGGATTTAGTTTTGCTGGATGAATCGCTGAGGAGACTGGCTGCACTTGATCCACAAAAAGCGAAAATTGTCGAGCTGCGATTTTTTGGCGGGCTGTCTGTCGAAGAAGTTGCCGAAGTGACAGGGCTATCTGATTCGACTGTCAAACGTCAATGGCGCGCCGCAAAAGCTTGGTTGCATACGCAAATTTCAGGGCTGACTTTTGCTACTGACGCGCCACTAACTAACATTTCCTAATTTTTCCTACAAGATTATTGTGTTATTGCTCAGCGCGATAATTCGGCGCTTCCTTTGTAATAAATACGTCGTGAACGTGTGATTCTTTCAAGCTCGCAGCAGAAATTTTGATAAAGCGACCATTTGCCTTGAGTTCTTCAATTGTGCGGCATCCGGTATAGCCCATACCTGCGCGCAAGCCGCCGACCAATTGCCCGACTAAAGCTGAGAGCGAGCCTTTGTAAGTCACACGTCCTTCAATTCCTTCAGGAACAAGTTTATTTTCTGATTCAGTAGATTCCTGACCGTAGCGATCTTTGCTGCCTTGCTTCATCGCGCCAATTGAGCCCATACCGCGATAGGATTTGAAATTGCGACCTTGATACAAAATGATTTCGCCTGGCGATTCGTCCGTGCCTGCCAGCAATGATCCGATCATTATCGAATCTGCGCCCGCCGCAATCGCTTTTGTGATGTCGCCGGAAAATTTAATTCCGCCGTCAGCAATGATTGGTACGCCTGAGCCTTTAGCAGCTTTCGCGGCTTCGGCAATCGCAGTAATTTGCGGCACGCCTGCGCCAGAAACTACACGCGTAGTACAAATTGAACCTGGCCCCATTCCGACCTTGACCGCATCTACACCCGCGTCAATTAAGGCTTTCGCGCCTGCGCCTGTGGCGACGTTGCCAGCGATTAATTGAACTTCGGGATATTTTTTCTTCATTGCTTTCACTGCTTCAATCACACGAATTGAATGACCATGCGCGGTATCAATGGCTAAAATATCCACGCGCGCTTTGATTAATTCGTCGGCACGCTCCATAAAATCTCCAGTTGCGCCAAGTGCAGCGGCAACGCGCAAACGTCCGATTTCGTCTTTGGCAGCGTTTGGATATTTGATGGCTTTCTGAATATCTTTGACCGTGATGAGGCCTTTCAAATGATACTGATCGTCCACCACTAACAATTTTTCGACGCGGTGTTTTTGCAAAATTCCTTCGGCTTCGCGCAATGTGGTGCCGACCGAAACCGTGATCAGATGTTCTTTCGTCATCACATCAGACACGGGCAAATCAAGTCGCGTTTCAAACCGCAAATCGCGATTTGTTAAGATACCGACTAGCCTGCCGCCTTCGACCGTAACAGGCACGCCAGAAATTTTGTAGCGTTGCATCAAAGCCAAAGCATCACGCAAAGGCCGATCAGGAGTAATTGTCACAGGGTCAACAATCATGCCTGATTCTGAACGCTTCACTTTATCCACTTCGTCGCGTTGCGCTTCGATGGAAAAATTTTTGTGAATTACGCCGATGCCACCCTGTTGTGCAATTGCAATCGCCATCGGGCTTTCTGTCACAGTGTCCATCGCCGAACTCATCAGCGGAATATTTAGACTGATGGTGCGCGTCAATAAGGTGTTGGTTTCGGTTTCTGTCGGCAAAATTTCGGAATAGCCCGGCAAAAGTAAAACGTCATCAAAAGTAAGTGCTTCTGGTAGGTTTTCAGTCAACATAAATTAGTAAGGGAATTTTAGATAAACAAAAACCGCGCAAGCTTTGTGAGCCGCGCGGCACTGTTTACAACATTAATTTTTAGGTCAAGGCAAATTTCCAGTTCGCTCTTGGCACACGCCATTTGAAATGCGCAGCACAATGCGCGCTACTGCAAAAATTGCTGATAGTTATCTTTCGTAAGAACAACATAAGCTTTGACGCCTTTAATTGGTAATTTCATAGGGCGTCCATTTAAAGTGGCAGTGACAGTTAGTGCATTGCCCAAACTTAAAATCATTTTATCTGTCGCAGCAAATTCCCGCACATCACCCGGGTTCAAGGTTCCCATCGCAGAGGGATTAGCATCCGTCGTAACCTTTAACCAACATGGGTCTGCACCCGTGACTTGCACTTTTACTTGCAGATTTCCGGTCAAGGGAGGCGCTGGTGAAGCTGTAGTCTCAGGTGTGGGCGTGAGCGCAGGCGATACAGAAGTGGAGGCACTGGCAGAATCTGGCGTTAATCCGCCCGTATTAGGTGTTGGGCTCGCCACTAATGGGACAGTAGGGCTCGGCGTCGCGCTATGCACTAACTCATCCGTAACAGGGCCCCCCTTAAACCAGCGATAGGCCACATAAAATCCAGCACTCAGCACCAGTAAAATAATCACGATGAGTGCAATGCTTCCCCAGGGAGAGCTGGCTTCTTCTTCGATGCCTTCTAGGCTTGGGGCTAACGTACGCGGTGCTTCGCCACCATGTGCCTCAAGCTGTTGTCCATATAACTGTAATGCCTGATCTTCGTCCAACCCTACGAACCGAGCATAGCTGCGCACAAAGCCACGATTAAAAATGCCGCCAGGCAAAATAGAATAGTTGTCCGACTCTATCGCCTGTAAAAAGCGACTTCCGATATGGGTTGCATCCGAAACTTCACGGATGGTATGCCCTTTTTCCTCGCGCAAGCGCCTTAGTTCTTCACCTAGTGTTGGCATGTGCTTAGCATTACTGCCTTGTGTTTATTTAGCAGAAGGCATCCATAGTTAAATTGAAATCTATCCATCTTCGCGTTAACGAGTGCGCAATCTTACAGTTAAATTATTGCGGCTGTCAATTTTATGCCATCGCTCAAACTCGTTTTGCTGCAACTAATCGAGCGGCTTGTTTGCGAATCACATCAGGGATATTGCGATTCGTCGTCAACGCTTTCAAATCTTTCGGGAATAAGCGGTTGAGCAGAGGCAAACTCACTGGAACAGGTGTGCGCGTATTACGTACCAAATTATGCACAATCGGATAATTTCTGATCCACATACGATTAAGCGAAATCAAGCGTAATGCTTCCTCTGGCAATGTCTTCATTGCCGAAATCGCTTCAACCTCAGACTCGGTAATTTTGGCATTTCCTAATACACCCATAATAACCAGCTTGTTAGAATCACGGCGCAGAATATTGCGCGCCTCGCGGTTGCCCTTGAACGCGAGCTGGACGCGTGTCTTGACGCTCATGCGCGCAATCTTCTGCAACATCGTCAGGCGATCTGGTGAAGCCTCTTCTCCTTCTGCGGTCATTTCGTTGATGATGCGTTTGGCCTCGGCTTCAGCTTCAGCCAAAATCGCTCCGGTGTCGTCCTGCGCGGTACTTTCTTCCGGTCTGCTACTTGGCGCAGTAAGGGCTTCCGCTGAAACAGGAAGGGGCTCTGGTTTTGGCGCTGGCGTCGGATCATCCTGCATCCGCAGCACTTCATCACGCAGTACACGGAGAAATTCCGGCCCGATCTTGGGGTCGGAGTCTTCGCTTAAAGCGGCGGACAAAGACAAATCCTCAACGCGAATATCGTCATCAATTAAATCAACGATTGCTTCTTCAACATAGGTCAACCCCAGCGCTGCTGAAGCCGCTGCCGCCCGCGCCTTTCGCTCTTCCTCAACCCGTTTCGCGCCGAGTTCTTTTTCAAAAAACTCAATGCGAACTTCGCGCACACGCCGGATGGCTTCAGGTGTGCTGGCTTTATTATCAATGATCGCCCCAATAATATCAGCATAGCGAATCATCCGTTCCTGGTTGACGGCAATTAATTCAAGTAAGGAGGCCTCCTTGCTCCAGCGCGCAAAATCTGCGATGCCCTGATCGGGTGTCGAATCATTCAAAATCAGAGCTTCGTAAACTTCGTGTTTGCCACCTCGCCAGGTGCAAAGATATTGTAAGACATCACGCGGCGTTTCTTTGATGGAAACCACTTGCTGCATACGCCCCGGATCAAAATCACTGATTGATTTCGCAGCAGTCGAGCGAATTTCGGCGTCTTCGTCCTTACACAATAAAACCAGTATCTCGAGCAAATCTTCGGGCGGGAGTGGCAAGGCGGCGCGGGCTGCAGCCATTTTTGCAGCCACTGGTGCAGCTCCGTTACGAATAGCAAGGACTACTGGACTTGACATAAGCGGGAGAGACTTTCTTGCAGAGAAAGGTATCTATTTTAGCGCAGAGGATTTTCTGTAAACTCGCGTTGATACTCGGTTTTTATTTAGTTAGTTTTTTGATCCCGAAAAAATAAATACTTACTAGGTGTGGTACTATCGCCACGTACAAACCCAGCGCAATATAAACCTGATGCCAAATGTTGCTGAAAAGCCGCTCGAATTTTCGCTTGCCATTGCTGTGCCTCCTCAATATTGCGCGTTTTGATTTGCTCAATGTCGAAGGGGACTTCAACGACAGTAACTGGATCATTTTCTTTATGCATCCTGTCTTTCCCCCGCGCGACAGCTTGCACATGCGGTGTATTAAGCCACCATTCCAGCAATAAACGATCTGTATCCAAGCCACGATGCAACACGCTTGTACTGTGGTGACCGTAGTAATTTGCATAGTACTTGCGCACTACACCACCAAGCTTGATAAGATTTAAGTAAGCATTGCGCGATTGCAGCGGGTCAAATGTCCATACCATTAACTTGATGCCGCGTTGCAAGGCATATTCACGTTGCGCGAGTTTTAGCCGCATCCCGATGCCGGAATTTTGTAGCGCAGGAGAAATCGCCAGCATTTGCGAGTAATAATATGGTTGCAACTTTGTATCGAATGCAGGTAGCGCATGGGCAAATCCTAATAAGCCGCTATCTTCTTTGTTAAATGCGCCCAATGTAAAACCACCGCTGTTTTGATTCACGACCAAGGCACGCACCGGAGTCACATCTAAATCGCTGAATTGCCAGACTTCCCTTTGTAATGTTACACACGCAGCGAACTCTTCAAAATCCTGGCAAGGGCGAATTGTGTAAGCAGGTGATTGCGGAGAATTCATAATTAAATTTTCAGCCTCAAGAGACGTAAACTATTGCGGCAGAACCTCACACAAGTCAAGAAATATGTTACGCAAATTTATAGTTGTTTAAAGAAATCTTTAGATGATATATTTCGTCTGCCTCGTGGGAACGCCCCCCTTTGAACTTACCGAAGACACTTACCGAACATACCGCGAACTAATTATTTAGGTAACATTTTCCCGACAGTCCCCATTTTTAGGACTCACCTATGGCGAGCTATTTTCGTGTGGAAATCAACGGCGATGCGCAAAATTGCGCCAAGCTAATTAGTGAATTATGCAGCAGCAACTGGAGTTTATCAGTTGATGAGGAAGGCTATTTAATCGTTTCCGAATTGGAATGGGAACGGCTGGAACAAACGGCCTCAACTTTTCAGTGTACGATTGACTCATTAGGTCAGGTGCAACAAGCGGCGTAAGGCGAGAAGCAGCGCAATATTCTATCGTTTATTCATTCGTTTTTTTCAGGTTTTCAACTTCCTGATCCAAACAGCTTAATGCGGCACGGGCCGCTTCTTGATGTGCGCTTTTAATGGTCGTGCCTTGTCCTGTGGACAATCGTTTTCCATTCACGCGCAATTCAACCTGAAAAACGCGGCGATGGTCAGGGCCTTGTTTTTCAATAATGGCGTATTTTGGCGTGGGCAGGCCAAGGGCTTGCAGGTTTTCCTGCAAAGCGGTTTTATAATCCGTTGCGGTTAAATCAAGCGGGTTCATGCGCTCGAACGTCTCGTGAAACTCGCTGCGCACAAAATCTTTTGCACGCTCTACGCCGCCATCCAGATAAATTGCCGCAATCAGCGCTTCGTAAGCATCCACCAAAAGATGTGATTTCGAGCGCCCACCCGTTTTCTCTTCTCCTCGGTTGAGCAATAAATAATCGCCAAGCTGAATGCGTGCGGCGTGCGTTTGCAAGTTGGCTGCGCTGACCGCAAAAGCGCGCAATTTTGAGAGAGTTCCTTCTTTTTGCGTGGGATGTAATTCCAAGAGCCAAGCGCTAATTAAAAATTCCAATACAGCATCGCCTAAAAACTCAAATGCTTCATTATGCAACGGACGCGGCTCCGCCTGTTCATTGGCAAACGATCTGTGAGTAAGCGCCCGCCGCAAAAAATTCAGGTCCTTAAACTGATAGCCGATGATCTGTTGCAAGCGCACTAGATTTTGCTCGAAGTCCTTGAGCGCACCGATATTTTCGGCTGTGGCTGTTTCAGAGGAGGCTGTTTTTGACAATTTACTACTCATTGCTGCCTACAATATCATTACATTAACTTATTTACCCTCTAAAAGGGAAAAGCCAGCCCTTAAAGTAGGTGCTGGCTTCTATGGTAATTAGAAGTTGAAGATGGTAGAGGTTATTCACTATTTCCGTTTTTTAGGCGCGGGCTTAGCAGGTGTTTTAGCAGGTGTTTTAGCAGGTGTTTCTGCCGTTTTCGCGTCACTTGCTCCCGTAACAACACCTCCTGCCGATGCACCAGCAACAGGCTTCGCACCTTTGCCTTTCGGCGCGGTTGGCGGTGGTGTGGCGGACTCTTCTACTTTGAGTGACAAGTCAGCCACGCTAACATCTGCTTTGAAATGCTTGACTAGATCATCTACCTTGAAATTTTTATTAAGAAATGCGCCAAACTCCACTGCTTGTGATTTGGCGTCATCGTAAATGGATTTGAACTCAGGCTTCCCTTCGGTCAAAGCCATCACACGACCATAATCATTCGCCATTTTCTCAACGACCGGATAAATTTTTGCGAGCGCATCTTTTCCGACTTGCGCGATTTTCTCATCGCCAGTCAAATTATTGTATGCAGTATTTAGCTTTGTGTAGAGCGTAGTCGTAGCTTCGGCGCGCAGCAAATAAGTATTTGGGTCTTTCAAAACTGTGGGTTCTTTGAGTTCTGCTGCTTTAGTTAAATAGCTAATCGCTGCTTCATTATCAGGGCTCGCCTGCCGCAGCTTGAACAATCCTTGATATTGCGTTAGACGAGCAATGTTTTCGTTACGGAATTTTGCCCACGCATCCGCCGGAGTATCTTTGGTCGGTGGCGCGGTCGGCTCTAATAATTTCAATGCCTTTTCAGCATACGTAGCACTGCGAGTTGTATCAGTATAAAACCCAGCAAGTACACCGAAGCCTGTCGCTAACGAAAGACGCGTCGCCACGTTTACATCAGGCGCAGGGCTTTTTGCCTGATAAGCTTCGCAGGCATTAATCATATTATTCAGATTCGCCAGATTTTGGCTGCCCGCTGCAAAATAAGCTTTCGCGGACTCATCACATTTATTAAAAGCCTGCGTCAATTCAAACCGTTGAATAAATGTCTGTGGGCCTTTTTTCCAATAGACATCAACGTTTGGGTATTTTTCAAGAAATTCCTTGGCAAGCTGGTACCGTTTGGCTTGATCCTTTTCAGCATAGTATTTCCCATAAAGATCAGATGCTTCTTGAGGTTCAAGCGCAGGTGGCTGCTGTTGTTGCGTGGCGGCAAGATTGCCATTAGGAGAGGCGAAGGTTGGCGTGGTTAGCGCAGCAGTGCTGAGCATAAGCGCCAGGGCAAGAAAAACTAACTTCTTCATAATTTAATTAATCCTCCGAGTCATTAAGTTCTGCTTTCATCTTAGCATACGAACTTTGATCCCTGACTAACTTGCTATGGACGTTTACGCACTGGCGCAGTTACCGTCTTTGTGGTGGTAGTGGGCTTTACCGGAGTCTTTGTTGCATCGCCGTTGGCAACCGTCGCTGGCGCTTCAACGTGGATGGGCGTATTCGGTGCAGAAACATCGCCCTGATAGCGAGCATACAAGGCATCCAAGCCTGTCGTCTTACCATCCATCAGAATCTTATAGTACGTCTCGGCATCTTCTTTTGCACCATCGTTGACGGCCTTCAATTCAGGCTTACCACTGGTCAATGCCACAACACGCGCATAATCGTGCGCAATCTTTTCGCCAACTGGATAAATTTTTGCTAACTGCTCTTTGCCTTTATCCCCGCGTTTATCATCATCGGGAAGCGCTTTATATTCATCATTCAGCTTCGCATAAATAGTGCTGTTTGCTTCGGCGCGCCAGAGATAAGTGTTCGGGTCTTTCACCGTCAACCCATCTTTCATCTCAGATGATTTCGTTAACAAAGAGAGCGCGCTATCAATATCCGCAGGCGTCTGGCGCAATTTGACCAACCCTTGATATTGCAACAGCAATGAAGCGTTGTCGGTACGGAATTTCGCCCAGAGATCAGGCTTCCAACCAGTGGGAGCGGCAGTCGGCTCCAATGCTTTCAGCGCTTTTTCAGCGTCAGCATATGCGCGCCCGTAGTCCTTGCTAATCCCTGGTACCAGTGCGAAGCCTGTCGCTGTAGCAATGCGCACAGTCGCACCAATATCAGTTGGGCTTTTCGCAATCCACGTGTCACCCGCTGAGATCAACGCTTTGAGGTTTCCGTCATTAGCGCCGCCCGCAGCAAAGAACGCTTTTTCTGCCTCTTGATATTTGGCATACAGCTTCGTCAATTCAAAACGATCCACTTGTTTTTTGCAGTAGGGTGCATATTGTGATTGCGGAAATTTCGTAATCAATTCCTGGCAAAGCGGTGCTTTCTGATCTAATGCTTGTGTCTCATAAATTGTCTTATATAACGCACCTTCTTCTTCACTTGGAGTTGCAGCCTGCGCCAAAGCGGTAGTTGAGTAACCAGATGCCCAAAGAGGCGTTGTTAAGCAAAGTGATAAAGTTAGTAGTAAAAAACCAAACTTCTTCATAACCAGTAATGATCCTCCAAATGATTTCGATTTTCGAGCGGGATGCTCTATCTGCGCAGTGTCACGGATGAATTGGTTAACTCATAACAGCCTGCCGAGTTCTGTCTTATTAACCCTGTGAACACCATTAAAATTACTAGCGATTTGCCATAGAAGCAAATCAACCGCAAAAGCTATCTGAAGCTAAGTTCCGAGTCTTCCCACTCAATAAAATATCCGTAACCATCAATCGGTAATAAAAGCGACTCATTGGGACGCGGGAGTTTAGTAGGAAGACAGTGTTGCTCAAACGCAATTCCTATGAACTTGTCAGATGTCAATGTATTGTGCATGATTCAACTGCTTTGTCAATTTTCTCCAAATCGCCAACGCTTAGTTGATATGAAAGCTGATATGGTTGCACTTCTTCCTTACTTTGTCCAACGACAAGACGAAATTCTTCAACTTATTAAAACCCTCGTTGAGCAGGAATCAACCTCGCGCGTTGAAGCTCAACTCAATCAAATTGCATTGTATGTTGCGACGCACTTAACGCCATTCGCATCAGTTATACGTGTACTGCCGCAAACTGGTTACGGTTCTCATGTGTTAGCGCGACTTGCTTGTGGTCATCCTGACGATGCCCCACAAATATTAATTGTCGGACATCTCGATACAGTATGGCCAATTGGCACCTTAGAGCGCTTGCCGTTTCACGTCAGCGCTGATGGCGTTGCGCGCGGCCCCGGCATTTTCGATATGAAATCCGGTGTAGCTATAGCGATGAAAGCGCTTGAAGCAATCGTTACGCAAAATCTACCGACGAAACATCCCATCACACTGCTGCTGACGTGTGACGAAGAAATTGGCAGCAAAACTTCGCGAGAATTAGTTGAAGCAGAAGCGCGACGTTCGGTTGCAGCTTTAGTTTTAGAGCCTCCGATTACTGGCGGCATTGTCAAAACAGGGCGCAAAGGCATTGGCGGCTTCACTCTGAAAGTTACGGGACGCGCCGCGCACGCGGGGCTTGATCCGGCTAAAGGAATTAATGCAATTGTCGAATTAGCACACCAAACTTTGCGATTGGCTGCGCTCAATAATTATGAGCGCGGCATTACGGTTAACGTTGGCGTTGCAAATGGTGGCACGACATCCAATGTCATCCCCGCCGAAGCCACAGCAAAAATTGATTTTCGGTTTTGGCATAGCGACGATGGCGCAAAAATTGAAGAGACAATTCGCAATTTGCAGCCTGTGCTAGATGGCTCGCAATTAACTTTCACTGGCGGCATCAATCGTCCGCCAATGGAACGTTCAGAAAAAAATCTTGCGCTGTTCGAGATCGCAAAAAATTGTGCCGCAGAATTTGATATTGATTTGCGCGAAGGACAAGTCGGCGGAGGCTCTGATGGTAATTTTATTGCCGCGCTCGGCGTACCTACGCTGGATGGCTTGGGCGTAGATGGCGCAGGCGCACACGCCGAGCACGAACACATTATCGTGGCCGATATTCCACAACGAGCAGCCCTGTTAACAAGGCTGCTCACACAAATCTAAGTTCACAAAAATTTCTCAACAATTTATTTGGTTATTTGGCAACAATATTGAAACGAATAATGACTTCGTTTTTCACTTTGATTGTTCCCAGCGCAGCCGAGTATGGCGTAATCCCAAAATCTGTTTGCCGCAATGTATACTGCCCGGAAGCTCGTAAGCGCTGTCCGTCCATCGCCAGCGTCACGGGAATCGCAATTCGTTTTGTAGCACCGTGCAACGTCAGATCACCATTCAAAGTAAAACTCGCGTTATTGCCGTTTTGCGTAAAATTTGCCAGCGAGGTGGAACGAAATGTGATGCGCGGAAATTTGTCAGGATGCAGTACGTATTTATTCATGTTGCTCGTAATTTCATTCTTATCTTTGTCACTAATTTTATCCAGAATTACCAGCGAATTGGCAGCCACATCCAATTCTAATGAACCTGCGCCAGGCCCCGTTGCAGGAACCACAACGCGTCCGCTAAAAGACTTCACGCCAATGTTGTGATCGTGCGCGACACTACTTAATAATCCAGCCTTTGCTACAAATAACGTGAAGCTGCTCTCACTTGGAATCAGACTATAAGTATGCGCCACTGCTTTGCCTTTGACTTGCGCGAAACCGGTCATTGCCAGCAGCGCAATGGCTGCGCATACAACAAAATATCGTTTGTAAAAACTCATACCCATTTCTTCTCCTATTTGAATTCTTTCCGCTGTTGTAAAAATGACGCACCAGCATAACGGTTGTGAGTAGCATCAATAGGTTGCCAAATAAAATTCCAGTAAACCGTTTGATAAAACAAAAAAAAGACAATCACTGTGATTGTGACAACCAGAAATAAATGTTCCCAGCCTTGATAATTGACGAAGCCAAAAGCTTGCGCGTGTAAGGCCGGCCAAAGAAATCCGGCACTGATGAGCACAATCGGATGCAAAGTGAACAGGAAAACGTGCAACCAATGCTCAATTGTTTCGCAGTATTGGCGATGGACATTTTCATCTTTGAGAATAAAGAGACAGGAAAAAATACTCAGCCCCACATAAACCGACACCGTCCCAGATGTGGGAGGAACAAAGATCGTCCAGAAAAAACAAGCTAAAACAGTGATTGTGTCGAAAGGATGTCCAATACGTTCCCATTTTGGTAATGACCGTTTGTGGTGAAAATAAAACTCATCAACACCAATCCAGAATAGTTGCAGCACAAAAGGGATCACAAGATAACGTGAGCTAAACATAAACCTCGCACTGTAGCGGTGATCAGGAAGTTTCGATCTGCGGTAAAATTCCACTGACGACATTGTACGCGCTGAAGGCGAAAAAAAATCTCGCTCGCGTAAAACCTCGTGCGCCTTAGAAGCAAAATTATTGGATCAGGTTGGTAGGTTACTATTTTATTTTTGCTTAATTAATTTAATGCGAAGCCTGCTTCGCATACTGCGAAGTACAAATCGCTTTTACGCCATAAAAATAGGCTTGCCCAAACATTAGCCTGAGCAAGCCTGATTTTATTGTGCTTTGACGCGCAGCTATTTTTTCTGTGCAGCGCGCATCGCAGGCAAATACAAGCGTTCCGTATATTCCTTCACCATGCGACGCGTGCTGAATGCGGGAGTGCCCTGTTTGATGGCTTCTTTCATCACTTGCACCCAACCACGCGGAATGCCGTCCGAATCACGATCATAGAAAAGTGGCACGACTTCTTTTTCGAAGATCGTGTATAGCGATTCAGCATCTGCATTATCGCGCTCTTCTTCATTCATTTCGATCATTGGGTCAGAACCAATCACCCAACCGTTTGTACCATGATAGCCCTCGTACCACCAACCATCCAAAATACTCAAATTCGGCGCACCATTCATCGCGGCTTTCATGCCACTTGTGCCGCTGGCTTCAAGCGGTGGGCGCGGATTATTCATCCACACATCTACGCCGTGATACAAATATTTGGCGACCAAAATATCGTAATCTTCGACAAACGCAACGTGCCCGCCTAAGCCGTGATCGCGTGCGAGTTCATACACGTTATGAATTAAGTTGCGACCGGGATCATCCGCCGGATGCGCTTTGCCCGCAAACACAATTTGCATTGGACGCCAAGAATCCTGCAGGATGCTTTTCAAGCGTTCCATTTGCCGGAAAACTAACAACGCGCGTTTGTATGTAGCGAACCGTCGCGCGAAACCAATCGTCAACGCTTCAGGATCGAAGAATGTACCAGAAGCCAATGCGTGCGTAGCTCCCGCGCTTTCATCAATCCATTTGCGACGTGCTCGTTCACGCATGAAGCTCATCAATTTTGCTTTGCCGCGCTGATGCAAATTCCAAAGCTCAGCATCCGGCACTTCGTCCAAACGCTCCCACAATTTCGGATCATCGTGATTGCGCAGCCAATCTTGCCCCAAATATTTCGAGAATAATTTGCCGAGTTCAGGCGACAACCACGTCGGCGCATGAACACCATTCGTAACCGAAGTAATCGGAATTTCATTTTCCGTTTTCTCAGGCCAGAGTGGTTGCCACATCTTGCGCGAAACAACACCGTTGAGCTTGCTCACGCCGTTATATTGACCGGACAAACGCAACGCCAACGCAGTCATATTGAAATTCGTGCCACCGTGATGATCGCTGTAAGCACCAAGCGAAAGAAAATGTTCGCGGGTAATGCCAAGCTGATCCCAATAGCCTTCAAAATGCGTTTCTATCAGGTTGAATTGAAACGTGTCGTGACCCGCCGGAACTGGCGTGTGCGTGGTAAAAATACTCGTTGCGCGCACTTGCTCCGCCGCCTGATCAAATGATTCGCCGGATTGCACGAGTTCGCGGATTCTTTCTAACAACAGAAACGCCGCGTGGCCCTCGTTCGCGTGAAAAACCGCCGGATTAATATTTAGCGCGCGCAACATTCGCACGCCGCCAATGCCCAGCAACATTTCCTGCAAAAGACGCGTTTGGCGGTCTCCGCCGTATAAACGCGCAGACAATTCACGATCCCACGGCTGATTTTCTTCTACGTCAGCATTCATCAACACGAGCGACCCCGAACCTAACCGCACGCGCCAAACGGCTACGTGAATATCGCGCCCGCCAAGATTGAATTTCAGTGGCCCGCTTGTATCCTTGGTGAATACCGCTTCCAGCGGAGCCATCGAATAATCAAGCTGCAAATAATGCGCTTCTTGTTGGCCTGCCGCCGAAATTTTTTGTTTAAAATAGCCTTCGGGATAAACGAACCCAATACCAACGAATGGTAAGCCGATGTCACATGCTTCTTTGCTGTGGTCGCCCGCGAGAATACCTAAACCGCCGGAATAAATTGGCAACGAATTATGCACACCGAATTCTGCCGAAAAATAAGCAATCGTTTGATCTTTGAATTCAGCATATTTTTCTGGAAACCAATCGCCCTCGCTGGAAAGCGCGCGATCAAACGCCAGCATCACGCCATCGTAGCGGCGCAAAAATGCAGCGTCCGCCGCAGCGGAGTCAAGCTTTGCCGGAGCGATTTGGCGCAACAACCGCACAGGATTATTTTGCGTCAGCTCCCATAAGGTTTTGTCTAAATATTGGAATAAAGCGCTGGCATCGGGGTTCCAGCTCCACCACACGTTATACGCAAGCTCGCCCAAGCGCGCGATACGTGCAGGCAAATTGAATTGTGGGTAACTCATACTTTGAGATTCTCTCTTTGATTAGTTTTTCAGACGCTTGGTGTAGCGAAGGGCTATGTTGATAGGATCAATTCATTCGTTCAATTCGTCATCAATAAGTCAAAGAATGTACCGAACGACTGCCCAGCCGTCAACCTTTATCGAAACCGCAGCCTATGGTAATTTCGACTTTTAATAAAATTACTTATGAAACAATATCTCGATTATCTTTCGCACATCTTAAATCACGGCGTCAAAAAAGAAGACCGCACCGGAACCGGAACTGTCAGCGTTTTCGGGCATCAAATGCGATTTGATTTGCAGGAAGGATTCCCGCTCGTGACCACCAAACGAGTGCATCTAAAATCCATCATTCACGAATTGCTGTGGTTTTTACGCGGCGATTCAAACATTCAATATTTGAAGGAAAATGGCGTTACGATTTGGGACGAATGGGCGGACGAGAACGGCGAACTTGGCGAAGGTATTTATGGTTCGATGTGGCGTTCGTGGCCAAATCCTGACGGCTCGCATATTGATCAAATCAGTCAGGTCATTGCACAAATAAAAAATAATCCCAATTCGCGCCGCTTGATTGTAGTCGCCTTCAATCCCACTTTCGCCGACAAAACTCCGCTGCCACCGTGTCACAGCTTTTTTCAATTTTATGTAGCGGATGGAAAATTGTCCTGCCAGCTTTATCAACGCAGCGCAGACAGTTTTTTAGGGGTGCCATTCAACATCGCTTCGTATGCGCTGCTCACCCATATGATCGCGCAGCAATGCGATTTAGACGTAGGCGAATTTATTTGGACGGGCGGCGATTGCCACATTTACAGCAATCATTTTGAGCAAGTGAATTTGCAGCTCAGTCGCGAACCGTACCCGTTGCCCCAACTGGTCATCAAGCGCAAACCAGCATCAATTTTCGATTATAAATTTGAAGATTTCGAGGTCGTAAATTACCAGTATCACCCAGGAATTAAAGCCGCTGTGGCGGTATAAAAATAGACAGGATTAACAAGTACTTCCTGTAGTTTTAAAATAATCTTTGTCAATCCTGTTCTAAATCTTGCTCATCTTGTTTATTTGTCTCGTTCTAAGGAAAGCAAATACACCGCAAACGACGCCAACCAATGCTCGCCTTCATAACTCCCGCTCGTAATATTTGGCAACGCAGCCTGCGCGTGTGCCGTCGCAGATTGCATCAACACTTTTCGCGTTACATCATTTTTGGGCATGGCTGCGGCGATACTTTTCATACACCACGCGCGACTTAAATTTAGTCCATCCAGATGTACAATTTTTGGATCAGTGCGATCAGCGACTATGGCAGGCGTGAGCAAGGTTTTCGGCTCGCCTTTGGAAAGGTTCGGCAAAAACTCTGCTAACCATTTTTTGAATTCCGCAGCCTTCAGCACACGCCGCATCAAATCCGCTTCCATCAAACCCGCTGAGAAAAAATCTTCGCCACCTGGTTCCCAAGCTGCCGGATAATTTTTGTCGTTGGCGTAATACGTGCGGCTGCGCTCAATAATAATTTCTGCCAATTTTTTGTCGCCGACCGTATTTGCGTAATCAAGCGCAAACGCTAAACCAAAGGCAGTGTTCGGATGTACGCCTGTGCGAATCGGATATGTTTGTTTCGGCAAGAAATTTATATATTTTTCAGCAAACGCTGCGGCAAGCGGCTGCAAATTCGCTGCCCATTTTTTGCCGTCAACATCATTCCATCCGTGCAATTCTTCCGCTAATTTCAAAAGCCAAGCCCAGCCATAAGTGCGCTCAAACGATTGGCGACTTGCTTGTTTTAGATAGACAAGTTCACCCGCAATATTTTCCGCTGACAAATTTTCATTCAATGCCGCGCGGATTTCGTTCGCTTCCGGCAAATTTGGAAAAGTCTTTAGCAGTCGCACGAGCATCCAATGTCCATGCACCGACGAATGCCAATCAAAGCAGCCATAAAATGACGGATGTAGCAGTTTAGGGCTTAGCACTTCGCCTTTGTCATTCATCACATGGTCGAGTTTGTTGGGATATTCTTTGCGCACGCATTTCAGCGGCAATTTTGCCAAACTGGAAGCCTGCGCTTGCAAAAGAGAAAGTGAATCGTTTGATTGAGCCATAACCAAAACCGGAAATAATAAACCGAAAACAAGAGCGCAAAATCGGAGCATCAATTTTTCCTTTCGACGCAAAATGGTAAGCTAACACGGAAGCAAAACTAACTATCAATTATCAACTGTTAATTATCAACTCCCATGATTCTTTCCATCATCGCAGCAATGGGGCGCAATCGCGCTATCGGCTACCAAAACACTTTGCCCTGGCGTTTGCCGGCGGATTTACAACGCTTCAAACAACTGACGCTCGGTCATCACATTATTATGGGGCGCAAGACTTACGAAAGCATTGGACGCCCGTTACCTGGACGCACTTCGATCATCATTACGCGGCAACCAGATTTTCAGGCGGAAGGATGCTTGATTGCGCATTCGTTAGATGAAGCAATTGACTTAGCAAAATCACGCGACGAACAAGAAGCCTTCATCATCGGCGGCGCAGAAATTTATGCGCAGGCTTTAGCAACAGCGGATCGAATGTATTTGACGTTGGTTGAAGCGGAACCAGAAGCGGACGCTTTTTTTCCTGCGTTTGATGAAAATTTATGGGAGAAATGTGTGGAAGAAATTGTTGAGGCCGATGACAAGAATCAGTACTTTGCAAGATTTGTATTATTAGTCCGCAATCACAACCTTAGCGATTTCCCTGCCAATATTTGCGAGTGAATAGATCGTATATTTTCCTCCGGCGTATTTTTTGTTAGAAATCGGAATGCTGAAGTTGCTAAATACTCACGGTTTTCATCAAATGCCAGCCATCTTCTTGCTGCGCCGTCCGCAACATACCCTGTAGTGTTTGACCCTGCAAAAATGTCTACGACCAAATCATTAGGTTCCGTTAGAAATTTGATAAAAAACTCAGGAAGCTTGGCTGGAAATCTTGCAGGATGAGGTTTCGCTTTAATAGCTTTGCAACCACTCAAATAACTACCATTTGATTCTGAATTGGAAATTTCCAGTAAATTAGACGGAATGGCTCCTCCATTATTCTTACCAAAGCTCTTACCAATATCATGTCCAGACGGGCGTTTTTTGGGCTGGTAAAAACCTTCAGGGTCTTCCAGCAGCTTTTTCATACGAGGGCTATACTCAGTCAAAACTTTAGATATATCGGCTTTCGGCCATGCTGTTTTGCTTAACCACCAAACTGTATTTACGGAATCCTTAGCGCGTAACTTTCTTTTGTTGACCCATTCAATGGGACTAGGCAACTTAGAAGGATTATGCCAATAAAAATCTTCTGCGAGGTGAAATCCAATATCATCGCAAAGACGAAGTAAGACGCGAAAATTATAAAGGCTACGAACAGGTATACCTTTTTGATAAGCTCCTCCTATATCTAAGACGAAGCTTCCGTCGGGCTTAAGCTTCTGGTGAACGAGCCGAGCAAACCCTTCCAACCATTTAATGTAATCTTCCTGTGTCTGATTGCCATATTCTTTTTGTCGTTGGAGTGCAAAGGGAGGGCTTGTAATTACCAAATTAATACTTTCGTCAGGCAACAACGGCAGAAGTTGTTTTGAATCTCCTTGATAGGCTCCCCCAAAAGCTGTCGTATAAGCAGGAATTGTTGTTTCTGGAATTAGAGCAGTTGCGCGAGAAAAGAGAGGTTGCGTAATTGTTGCTGCTTGCATAAATGATACTTATAGTCTGTAGATATAAAGTTGTCAATTCGCTATCCATGCCACGTGAAAAAGTCGAAAACAAGCGCCCGACATACATTTGCGAAAAACCTTCGTGAAACGCGTAAAGCCAAAGGACTTTCGCAAGAAGACTTGGCAGAACTCGCCGATTTACACCGCACCTACATTGGTTCGGTCGAGCGTGGTGAACGCAATATTTCCATAGATAATATGGAGCGACTAGCAATTTCACTTGGTACAACTATTCAAGCTTTACTAGAAGGAAATCGCTAATGCAAGCCCACTCAGATAAAGTTCTCTTGGATGAACTGTTTCCAGCTATTCGTCGCTATCAAGAACTGGCTTCAAAACATGGCATTGGAGATATATTTCAAGATAATGGTGGGAAGCTGTTGCAAGTTTTACTTATGACGGGGTTACAAGTAATTGGAGGACGCGAAGGCAATGATGCAAAAGATGAAGTAGGAAACGAGTATGAATTGAAATCTGTTAACGCGTTATTGACTAAAAGTTTCTCCACTCATCATCGCCAAATATAGAAAGGTTGGTTGGATTTTTGCTATTTATGAAGGCATTGAATTACAAACCATCTATCAACTTAAACCGACGCAGCTAGAATTTTATTTTTCCAAGTGGGAAAGCAAATGGCATGCCGATGGCGGCAAAGACATAAACAATCCTAAAATCCCTCTCAAGTTTGTCATAGAGAACGGTCATTGCTTTTACGATTCACATAAAAATTGACCTCAAATCAAAATCCCTTTCCTGCCTGAGCGAAGCTCAAAATTCTAAGCAACTCTGACATCAATTAATTCAATGAAGTCAATGTGGCGGCGTCCCATTCACGCAGGCACGTCTTTTTACTTATTTCAGTGTTGTACTATTCCAATTCGTATAATTTCTTTTTCATATAATCTAAATCACAAAACTAAAGGCTAGGTTTAAAGGACTTACGCGAAAGCCAGGTAATGGCACGAAAGATGCCTTACCTATTAGCGTGGATAAAACGCTCTCGGAAAATTTTGGAGGACATATGAACACAATTAAGAAAATGGTCGGATCGCTCGCACTTGGTACTGCCTTAATAACTTCGCTCGGCGTCGCAAGCTTCGCGCAGGATTGGCAACGTAATGATCAATGGAATCAACGTCGTGAAGACAGACACGAAAGACGTGACGATAGACGCGATGACAGACGTGAGCGCCGCAATGACAGACGCGATGATGGTTACAACAATAACGGCGGTTACGGTAATAATGGCGGCTATGGTAATAATGGTGGGTACGGCAACCGTGGCGGCTATGGCAATAATGGCGGTTACGGCAATAATTCCTATGCACGTGAGCAAATAGCGAAAGGCTACCGGGATGGGTTAGATCGAGGCCGCAAAGACGCGCAAACTAATCGCGCACGGACTCCGAACAATTCCAGCCACTACCGCGATGGCAACCAATATTATCGCCAGGGTTTTGAGCGCGGCTTTTTTGAAGCCTACAACCAATACAGCAACAATAGTGGTCGTGACCGTCGTTGGTAAGAAAATTAAATAACACTTTTGAAAAAGCAGAGCGTAACGGCTCTGCTTTTTTTGCCTGAAAATCAAGCCCAACAGGGATACGAATGCATCTGGCAATATGTTTATGAGCCAATATTTGGACTCTCAGCAAAGAGTGTAAAAAAGTTTTTCTACGCCTAATGAATTTGATATAAGCTGTTTTCGGTTTAGCTCAGATTTATTGTTGACCACAACATCGCAAGAAAAAGCGCCTATTGATCGTTACATATGAAACGGTATTACGGACTCATTATTACAGTTGGAATTGTGCTGATTGTCTTAATCGCGCTCAACGCGGCAGGCACGGTAACGCTGGATCGTCCACGCGAAGATGAATATTTACCGATTCGATCCAGTTACAACACTGGCCCAACAGGCACGCGTGCGTTTTATCAATTCCTTGAAGAATCCAATTATCAAGTCGAACGTTGGCGCGAAAATTATAAAAATTTGAATTTAGCAGGTAGCACTGCGAAAAATGCCGCGCTGGTTGTTGTCGGCCCATTTCCTGACGAAACGAATTTCGATAAAGAAGAACAAACGCAATTGCAGAAATGGGTAGCACGCGGCGGCAAATTGCTGATCATCAGTCGCACGCCGGAAACGATTTTGCGCAACAGCGGAATCATTCCGACAACAAAAGAAAAAACGTACGACCTCAAAAAGGCTAATCCAGAAGAGTTGCTTACATCTAACAGTGACGTATTGATTTCGCAGCCGACGGCGCTCACGCGGAATGTGCGCGGACTCGCAATTTCAAAACTCGCGGCGCGTTTGACATTTCATCAGCCCAGCGAAGATTTAAAAGCAGAATCGTCAACATACGATGAAAAGGATGACACTGTAGAAGAAAATGCCGTGCCTCCTCCTCCTCCCAAGCCTGCGTCTTCACCGCAAGTGCACCCCGACGAAATATTGCCGCCTCCCCCTCCCAAACCTGCGCCAGACACAAGCCCTACAGCATCTGGCATCCCTGGCGGTGTTCCTGCGGCTGCTGTGATTGATGAAGGCGAATTTGCCACGCTATCCGCTCCCGTCGTACACCTTGGTGATGCAGAAGGCGCAGTGCTTCTGGAATTCACCTTTGGCAAAGGCAGCGTGTTATTGCTGTCTGATCCGTTTGTGATTGCGAACAATGGTATCGCACAAGGCAGCAATTTAAATTTGGCGCTGAATTTGGTCGAAGCATTAGGCGGCAAAAAACAGAAGATTTTTCTGGACGAATATCATCACGGCTATCACAGTCAGGGCAACGCGATGCTGAATTATTTTCGCGGCACGCCCGTGCCTTGGGTATTTTTCCAATTGCTTTTTGTCGCGCTTTTAATCACGTACAGTTTAGGCAAACGCTTTGCGCGCCCGTTGCCAATGCCTGTACCGGATCGGCATTCGCCGCTGGAATTTGTTGGTTCGATGGCGAGTTTGCAGCAGGCTGCTGAAGCACGTGATTTAGCGCTGGAAAATATTTATCCGCGTTTCAAAAGCAAAATTTGTCGCAGCCTTGGTTTGTCAATTTCCGCTTCGCCGCAAACAATTGTCGCGCGCCTAAAAAGCCGTTCGCGTATTAAGGAGTCCGAAGTCGAATTGCTGCGCGTGTTCAGCGAAAGCGAACGCGTATTAAGTGGCTCACGCCTCGACGATCAACGATTAATTGATTTGGTTGCTGCCATGCGTCGTATTGCTGCGCAGCTTGGATCGGCACGCTAAGGGATTGACTAATTGTGCGTTTGGTTTTCTCATGACTTTGGTGTAGGCGATTCCCCCGAAAATGTATTTCCCTTCCTCACCTGAACAAGCAATTTATTTAGCGCTAGCACGTAACCAATATGGATTTCAAACCAGGCGAATTCTTTGTCGGGATCATTGATTTCTTCGCGATTCTAATGCCCGGCGCACTGCTCACTTATACAGCAAAAGATTTTGCGCAACGACATGTTTTTGGCGTAGTTTTGCCATCGCTGCAAACAGAAGCGCAAGGTTGGGTCGCCTTTATTTTTTCTTCTTATTTGCTGGGGCATTTTATTTTTCTGATGGGTTCTTTTCTTGATCGCAGCTTATATGACCGTTTTCGGAAACGTTGGCTGATTGAAAATGATGATCGTTTATTCAAGCGCGCCCAAAATATCAAAGAGCAAGCGCTAGGAGATAGCCCGCTGGAAGAAGTCGTAAACACATTCAAATGGGCCAAAGCGCAGGTGCAACTTTTTCATGCGACTGCCGCCACAGAAATTCATCGCCTCGAAGCTGATTCCAAATTCTTCCGCAGCCTTATTATTGTCTTGTTCATCATCACGATTATTTTGCTGACTAAACTCGCGTGGCTCGCGGCACTGGTCAGCGTATTTTTGATGGGACTTTCATTTGTGCGTTATGCTGATCAACGTTATAAAAGCACTGCGCTGGCGTACACCTGTTTACTGGTGATGCAGCATAAACAAAATCTCGAAATCGCGTTGAAAGTAGCAGAAAAAAATAAATGAGTGCTCGTTCTCTTTTCGCCGTCGGCTCTGAAAATCCCGTCAAAATAAATTGTGTCGCCCAAGCCGTCGCCGAGTTTTGGCCTGAGGCTAAAATCGTTGGCATCAACACCGATTCACAAGTCAGCGCGCAGCCCGCTTCCGAACACGAAATGTATACAGGCGCACTTAATCGTGCGCGCGCAGCATTGGTCAAAATTACGGAAGCCAATTTCGGCGTCGGCATTGAAGGCGGCATTGTGGACAGCGCTGATGGAATGTGGGCTTTCGCAGTAATCGTGATTGCAGATCGCAATGAGCAAATCAGCGAAGGACAAACCGGAAGATTCAAATTGCCCGAAGGCGTCGCGCGCTTAATCCGCGAAGAAGGCTTAGAACTTGGTGTCGCCGATGATCGTTTTTTCGGGCGCGAAAATTCCAAACAAAAAGAAGGCGCAATCGGCATTTTGTCTGACGGCAAAATCACGCGACTGAATTTGTACAAGCCCGCAGTGATTTTCGCACTGCTGCCATTTTTGCATCCTGAATATTATGAGTGCTGAGTGCTGAGTGCTAAGTACTGAGGCTTTTACTTTCAACTCAGTCCTCAGCACTCAGTCCTCAGCACTTCCAATAACTTTCCGCTTGAATTCCCCGCCAATCCCGTTCATTCTTTTCTTTCGCGCAATTTTTTAATTTGAGGTTATCTATGAAAATTTCACGTTTCCGATTTTACCAACAAGCGCTCGCATCGTTTTGCAGTGCAGCGCTGCTTGTTTCTTCATTCGCCTTGCCTGCTCGCGCTGACGAAGGCATGTGGACGTATTTCAATTTGCCCACGAAACAATTGAAAGAAAAATATGGCTTTGAAGCTTCGCAGGAATGGCTGGATCATTTGCGTTTGGCGAGCGTGCGGTTCAATGACGGCGGTTCTGGTTCGTTCATCAGCCCCAGCCTTGTCATCACCAATCACCACGTAGCCAGCGGTCAATTGCAAAAAGTTTCGACCGAGAAAAAAGATTATTTGAAAGATGGTTTTTACGCGAAAAATCAGGCTGACGAAATTAAATGCGCGGATTTGGAATTGAATGTCCTGGTTTCAATGGAAGAGATAACCGCGCGCATTAACGGCGCAATCACAGCGGAAATGAATCCGCAACAATCCGCCGCCGCGCGTCGCACCGAAATCAACAAAATCCAAAAAGAAAGCACCGACAAAACAGGCTTGCGCTCTGACGTAGTTTCTTTTTATCAAGGCAGCGAATTCTGGCTCTATCGCTACAAAAAATATACGGACGTGCGCATCGTGTTCGCGCCGGAAAAACAAGCAGCATTTTTTGGCGGCGATCCTGACAACTTCACGTTCCCGCGTTATGACCTTGATGTAACGGTTATGCGGGTATATGAAAATGGTAAGCCGATTGCTTCGCCGCACTACTTGAAATGGAATTCCAACAGTGCAAACGATAACGATCTTACTTTCGTTTCTGGTCATCCCGGCTCAACGCAACGCACTTTCACAATGGCGCAAATTGAATATCAGCGCGATGTGCGTTATCCGGCGGTGCTGAATATTTTGAAACGGCAATTAAAAGCGATGAACGATTACGCTGCGCTCGGAGCCGAACAAAAACGTCAAGCGGAAGAAGGAATTTTTGGTTTTGAAAATACGCAAAAAGCGTATATCGGGCAGTATCAAGGCTTGCTCGACAAAAATATCATTGCCAAAAAACAGCAGGAAGAAAACGACCTCCGCGCCAAAGTTGATGCTAATCCTGAACTGAAAAATTTGTATGGCAGCGCGTGGGATGAAATCGCCAAAGCACAAGGGGAAATTGCCAAATTAATCAAACCCGTACGCTATCGCAATATTGTCAATTCAACACTGCTCGGCTTAGCTTCCGGCCTTACTACCTACATCAAGGAAGTGAAAAAACCGGATGCTGAACGCGCCAGCGGTTATCACGATGCCGAATTAGAAAGCACCAAATTACAGTTGTTTTCGCCCGCGCCAACATATCCCGGATTGGAAGAAAAAACGATCACGGCAGATTTGGAAATGGCGCTGGAAAATTTAGGCGCAGATGATCCATTTGTGAAAGCTGCGCTGAATGGCAAGAGTCCGGCAGAAGCGGCGAAGGCGATTACCGCAGGCACAAAAATCGGCGATCCGGCCTTTCGCAAAATGTTAGCCGAAGGCGGCGAAACCGCGCTCGCAAAAGCCAATGACCCAATGATCGCATTTGCAGATAAAGTTGTGCCGTTGATTGAAGAAGCGCAAGCCTTGGCTGCGCCGTTCTCAGGACAAATCGCACGCGCCAGCGAAAAACTCGGCAAAGCGCGTTTCGTCGTGTATGGCCGTTCGCAATACCCCGATGCCAATTTCTCTTTGCGCTTGAGCTACGGCACGGTGAAGGGCTATCCGATGAACGGCACGATTGCGCCGCCACGTACAACATTTTATGGCTTGTTTGATCGTGTGTTGAGCTTCGGTAATAAATCGCCGTTTGATACGCCCGCCCGATTTTTAGCGCGCAAAGACAAAATCAATTTGGCTACGCCGCTGAATTTTGTCACGACGAACGACATTATCGGCGGCAATTCCGGTTCGCCCGTAGTCAATCGCAACGGCGAATTTATCGGCATCGTTTTCGACGGCAACATCGAAAGCCTCGTTGGCAATTTTATCTTCGACGAAACATCAAATCGCACCGTAGCCGTGCATGCCGCCGCGATTATAGAAGCCATTCGCAAGCTGTACGACGCGCCTGCTTTGGCTGATGAAATTGAAGGGAAAATGACGAAGACGGCGAAGAAATAGAATGTCGCGGCGGTGGCCTGTCCTCGCCCGTATTCTGTATCATAAATAGTAGCGGCGATCCTATGTGATCGCCGCTACTATTTGTTAGCGGGATGCGGCGGCAGCAATGCCGTATAAAATACCTCCAACTATCACCATCCCAACATAAATCCCCGCACCCTTGAGAACCCCGCGTTTGAAAGTATTGCCAGCCGTTTGATTTCCTTTCTGGGAAATTTTCTGTACGTCGCCGTAGCGTAAATCGTGCGTCTGTACTTGGCCATTTTGATCAACGAATTGCAAAACAAACAAATCGTTTTTGATTTCTGAAATTCGTCCTTCCAACGCTTCGCCTGATTGAAGTTGAAGCTTCACATTCTGATTTGTTCCTATTTCAACAATGCGCCGTTTATTTTCGCCTTCGTGTTTTGCTGAATTAATTTGTGCAAAACCCGAAAAATTGCCCAGCAATACAACAAGAATGAAAAGGGTGAAAATCTTGCGTGACATAAGTTCCTCCTGTTTTTTTGAAAAATACAGGAAACGCAAGAAGGCGGGAGTAAGGGATGTCACACTTTTTGAAGTGTGCTAATGGGAAATTTTAAATCACGCAATTCCGCTAACGAATTTTCGGCGAGCAATCGAAACACGCGCACATCTAAATCACCCGCCAATTCACGCGCCGTCAACATATCCGCAATCACAAACGCACATTCGCGCAAGCCGCGTTGCCAGCCGCGTTCCGTCGTCAGGCGTAAATTCAGCGCAGCGTCTTCAATTCCAACAGCAACCAAAATTGCGTGCGACCAACGCAAAAAATCAGGCCAGCCGGACACAACTGCAATCAAGGCTTCGGGCGCAGGTTTTTCACGGCCTTGCATTGCAGCAGGCACAGAATTCAAATGCAACAAATGACAAGGCGTGTTTTCAGGCAATGCAGCACGAACGAAATCGGCGCGGCTATACAACGCTACGGGCAAAGCTCCTGCTAATTTTTTTGTGTCTTCACATTCGGCTACGCTTGCGCCTTTGACCTGCCAACCCGTAGCTTCGGCAATTTCCGCCATCAAAATTTTGCAGAGCGCCGCGTCAGGATCAATCACCAACACATGATCAGGCGGCTGCAAATTCAGCCAATAATTTAAAGTTGCTTTTATATCTTGCAGCGAAAAACCCAGCGCGCGCGCTTGCCGCAAATAATTTGCCGTCAACTGATCTAACGCGAATTTGCCATCAGCGCTTTGTTTTATAGCACTTTTTTTGCGCACGTATGCGCCGCTGCCGTGCCGCAATTCGACCCAGCCACGTTCTTCTAAATCACGATACGCCGCGATAACAGTGTTCGCATGAATACGAAAACGCCGCGCTAATTCGCGCGTACTCGGCAATTTTTGTCCCGACTTTAAATCAGCGCTCGTGATGCCGAGAATGATTTGCGAAACCAATTGTTCGCGGATCGGCACTTCGTTGTTTTTGGAAATCCAAAGGCGCATGCGAAGCGTAGCATACGCCGGAAACTTGCAAATTTGAAAGCAGTGAGAAGTAACAAAAAAATCGTCAGGAGGGTCTCTGCTTTATCCCTCCTGACGATGGCGATAGATCAACCGACCGGAGCGGCTCCGGCATTCGTGATTTCGCCTGTGTAATTAGCGCTGGCGTAACTTCCCATCGAACCCGCCGCAGCGGTCAGAGACGAAGCACCTTGTAACGCCTGCACCAAAGCTTCCGGCGGCGCGCCGGCATCCGTTCCAGCTACTATTGCAGTAGTGGAAACAGCCTGCAATAACGCAGCGGGCGGCTGTCCGGCATCAATCGCAGGCAACGGAGACATCGTCATTGTTTCATTGGCTACGGTTGCGGTCACTGCCGCATGGTTGTTTGTATCTTCAATTGTAATTTTCATGCTTTGCCTCCTAATTAAGCACCGCATAACGCGCTTCGATATTAACCGGTTGCGGCGTCAGATTTTTGACGCTGATCCAGTACGTGATCGCGCTTGCATTGGCGCGTTCGACTTCAACATCCCAATCAATTTGCGGCGCACCGGGGCGCGGTGACGTGGGAACCACATTCCATTCGACATGCCAGTTTTGCGGCCAATTAAATGTGAACCAGCGTTGGGTTGTGTTCGGGGCAACTGTGCCTGTGAATTGAACTCCTACTCTCATAAAATTCCTCCATTAAATTAAAATTGATTTGGCGTTTACGTTTTGCATTACCAGCCCAAGACAGCGTAACGTGCTTCAATATCACAAGGCGCGGGACTGACGTTGGTAATGCTGACCCAATAGGTAATGAATTGATCGCTGGCGCGTTCGACTTCCACATTAAATTTAATTTGTGGCGCACCAGGACGCGGCGTAGTGGGAACGACTGTCCACGCAACGTGCCAATGGGCAGGCCAGTTGAAGGTGAACCAGCGCTGGGTTGCTCCTGCGGCAACCGTACCGCGAAATTGGACTCCGACCCACGGAGCAGGCTCGCCAATCACGGCAGCGACCATTTGCCGCAAATTTGGACGATTGCCAATACGTTGTGTGGCAGGGCGTCCGGGTTCATTTTGTTGTGGAGAACCAGTCGTGCGCAGCAAATCGCGTGCGCGCGCTGGTGTGAGCGGAATGCGCCCCTTTGCTTTCAGAATGCCTTGCACGCAAGCTAACGCTCCAACCACAATCGGCGAAGCGCTGGACGTGCCGCTGAATTGATCGGTGTAATGCAACCGATTATCCATGCCGCCCTGCAAATCACCGTATCCGGTTGTAGTCACTTCCCGGCCCCAACCTTGTGCGTCAAGGCAAGCTCCATAATTAGAAAAGTCGAGGCGCGAGCGATCTGCACCGTGATTTCTGCCGTGCGTGCCGGGAGGCGGTGCGCCTGCGCCAACAATGACCGCGCCACATTGCGGATTCGCGCGATTGAATGGATTCGTCCAGGTCGCAGGAAATCCGGCGGGGCGTACGCTATAAATTGGATCATCAAGATTTTCAGCGCCGTTGCCAGCGGCTTCGACTACGATGATGCCTTTGTTGGAAGCATAGCGAATCGCAGCCCAATCATCAGGCCACCACTCAATGCCAACATAACCGCGCTGATCTGCCCTACCCATAAAACCGAAGCGTGGGCCGGCGCGATGAATTTCGAGCAGGATAATATCGCCCGGGCTTAACAAATCCGCCGCCGAACGAATCACAGTCGCGGTCGGCAAAGAAAATGCTGCCGCACGGAAATTGGCGTCTGAAGCAATGCCCGTGATACCAACGGCATTTACGTCGCCGCCGATTTCGCCAGCCACAGCCGTGCCATGATTAATGTCGCCCGCGCTTGCGCCGACAACTACGCCGCCTTGATTTTGGGTGAGGTCTTCGTGCGTGAGCAACCACGCCCATTCGCAATCAATAACACGCACGCCAGCGCCGCGCCCGCCTGGCAACGTCCACGCGTAATACGCATCAATACCGCCTGGAGCCGCGTTCAGATAGCCTTGACGCCCAATGAAATTTGGCGTCGCAGGCGGCGCGTCTTCCATTAACGGAGCCATTTGATTCAGGTCGAGTGCGTTGTCCGTTTCCTGTTTGCGAGCAGAACCTGTTTGCGCCAACTCCGCCGCAGGCTTGATATAAGCAGCGGCGACGTGTGGCTGTCGCGCTAATTTGGCTGCCAAATTATCCAAACGATCATCGCTCGCCTGAACGTGATAAAACACCGACAAATCAGGCATGTCGTCAGATTTAGCGCCCATCGGCGACATCACGCTGGCTTCTGCGCGCAACCGATCTTCGTTGCCAAACAGCGGTTGTAAAGCAATTCCTTCGTCGCCCAAAAAATTGGCCAGCCCAGAAACATCTGCGCCCATCGCAGAGACTATTCCGTCGTGTGTAGCGCGCAATCCAGCTTCCGGTTTGGCGATCACAATTAATTCCCGTTCCCCTTTGAGTGGAGTCATGGGATGTAAACTTCCACCACCACCGTTACCCTTGGAGGGCAATTTTCGCTCTTTTGCAGACATAAAATTTGCTCCTTTGAGATCGTTAATTAATAACGTGTTTTCCAACAAATAATTTCAAGGCATCGCATCAGGCGGCTTTAAATAAGCCGCTTGAATCACCTTGAGTTGATGAAGACGCTGCAGAATGCGTTCGGCAACAGCCTGATCCGGCACGTTGACCCAGAAATGCGTTTGCAGCTCAGGATCATCCGTTCCCAAATGTAATGGCTCCAGCGTCACGCCAAATGGTGCGAGGATTTGCATTAGCTCTGCTGCTTCGGCTGTCAGAGGTCGCCGCGTAGCGATAAGACGCGCGACATCAGCGCGCAACTGAACCGTAATTTGCATACACAAATCCCTTGCCGCCCACAACCATTGCGGGCAGAAAAATCACGGGAACTAATTTGAATTTGTTTGAGGAAACAGAGGGAAATTATCTTTTTAGGATCACCTCAAACAACAGGGGAACGCATAAAAGAACAAGAGGGGAAGCAAAGAACAAATGGTGAGTTTCGCGCGTAGCGAAATGCGCTTGGCGCAACAATTCAACTTTCTATCAACGTATCAAACAATCTATCAATTGATAGTAGTCAAATGGGGCGTGTTTACAGGGGGAGAATTAAGAACTAACGTTGCGGCTAATTTTATAGTTTTTCGACGGAGGCGATTATATGCCGATTCTGATTGGTGTCAACGTGGAAAATTTACCTAGTAGCGATTAATTTTGCGCGCTTAAATCAGCGAGAATTTCCAGTGCGTCTTCCTTTGTTTCAAGGCGCAAATTCGTAATTATGTAATGGCTCATTTCGCTTTTTTCGATGGTGATTTTGTTGTCTTTGCCAATCACAATTTTGCGCGGTAATTGCACATCTTGCGAAAAAATTGCGGGCAACTCAAAATTCTTCAACCATTGATCAGCCTGCAAATTAATTGTGCGCGTAAAACCAATTGGATGTCCGGCTACGGCTAAGGTGAACCTGGCTTTGACGGGCACGACAGCGCCAGTCGCGGCTTTGATGCTGATGCCATTGTTGTTGCTGGTAATTTGCAATGGCACTAATTCGTCATTAACCACAAATGTGCCATGTGGAGAAAGGCTGTACGGAATCCCAAATTCGCGGCCTTTCATTTTTGTATCCACCTCGCCTTGTCCAACTAAACGCACCAATACGCGAAGCGGCGAAATATCTTCGACGACAAGTTGCGCAATGTCTGCTTGCCCTGTGCCGGATTCAACGTCAGTATAATTAATAATCTTACCAATCAACGCATCAATTTCTTCAGCTCGCACGCGACCAGATTTTAATTGCACCGTCAAATCAACTGCTTGCGCTGCCGCGATTTTGGCGAACAAAAAATTGAGCGCAGCTTTGCGCACACGAAGACGTACGCCATGACTGGTAATTAAATGTTGTGAAAGCTGCGCAATCTGTTCAGCTAGGGCAATTTCGTCTGTGTTGTTATCAACTGAAGTTGCTTTGCCATTTGTCGTGGGTTGGAAGCTCAACGCAACGACCGCGCGTCCATCTAAAATCAAAAATGATGAAGGCCAAAATTCTACGTTGGCCTTGTAAGCAGGCGTGTTCACCGTCATCGACAATTCGCCGTTTGCTTCAAAGGTAGCCGCAGGAATTTCTAAATCTTGTTTCAGTTGCAAGGGAATTTCGAGCGGCGGCAAAGTTGAATTCCAATGCTCCGGCTTCAACCAATCGCCAAGCAACAATTTCATCATCCCATTCAGCTTGGAATCTTCGTTACCAAAATCTACATCCGTTAATTCAAACGGTACGCGCAAGCTATTGCCGCGCATTTCGCCCGTGCCCATTTTGCCAGACAAGCGCAAATTTACGGATTTAATTTTGACGGAAGGCTCAGCTTGCACAGTTATTGTCACCAATGCCACAGCGGGTTTCAGCTCAATCGCTACGGCATTAATTTTCAGATTGATTCCTTTCGGGTGTTTGACTTCTAGCCCGATCAATCGTTGCGCGAAATCGTTGAGCGCTTTTTCGCTAAAGACCGCTACAACATCAGCATCACGCAATCCATTCGTAGCGACAAGTTGATCGCGCAATTGTTGCAGCGCAGAAGTTGGCGTTTGTGCGAATGCGAATTGAAGCGAACCACAAAAAGCGCAGAAGACACAGAAAGAAATTATCAAGGCAAAGTAAAACTCATTGCCCCTTTGTCTTGTTGTCCCTTTGCGTTTTTGCTGCAAGCTCATCATGGCTCTTAAAATTAGCGCAAGTTAGCGCACAACGCTACTTTTCGTTTTCGTGATTGTGTAAGATTGCGCCGCACAAATCATAAAACCTGGGAGCGCACGCGGCTCGCGTGCTGAGGCTAAGGAGACGTGTTCTTTTATCGCAGTGAGCCTTTACCATAAGTCTCAGCACGCGAGCCGCGTGCGCTCCCAGCAAAATATCAGGAGTCACTATGCCGAAATCACTTACCACAATTGCAATCATTTTACTTTTTGCCTTCACTTCATTCGCGCAAACTAAACACGCTATCACACACGAAGATGTTTGGTTGATGAAACGTGTCGGCGCCCCCATCCCTTCGCCTGATGGAAAATGGGTTGTCTTTTCCGTAGTCGAACCCGCCTACGATGAAAAAGAAGTCGTATCAGATTTGTGGATTGTGCCTGCGGACGGCAGCGCCGCTCCGCGCAAAATCACAAACACCAAAGCCGCAGAGAGTGGTACAAACTGGTCGCCTGACAGCAAACGCATTGCGTTTTCAGCCAAACGAGATGGCGATGATGCTAATCAAATTTATCTTCTCAACATTGCCGAAGCGGGCGAAGCAGTACGCGTGACTTCGCTTTCGACGGGCGCGGCAAATCCGCAATTTTCGCCCGATGGGAAAATGTTGTTGTTTGCTTCCTCTGTTTTTCCTGGCGCGATGAATGATGACGAAAACAAAAAAATTGCGACTGAGCGCAAAGCGAAAAAATACAATGCGCGTGTATATGAAAGCTTCCCGATTCGTTATTGGAATCGTTGGCTTACCGATCAGCAAACACATTTATTTGTGCAATCGCTCGAAGCCGGAGCAAACGCGAAAGACATTTTAGCGGGCTCAAATTTAGTGAAGGAAAAAGGCTTTGCGGGAAGAATGGCAGACGCGGGCGAAGAGTTTGACGCGACGTGGACGCCGGAAAGTGACGCAATTATTTTCGCCGCTACAACTGAAAAAAATCGCGCGGCGTATGCGAACGTCAGCACGCAGCTTTACAAAGTGAGCGCGACAGGCGGGGAGCCAGCACAAATCACGAAAGAGCGCGGCAATTATTCCAAGCCGAAATTTAGCCCTGATGGAAAATCGTTGTTTTATTTATTCGAGCGCGAGACTGGCAAGATTTATAACTTAACACGACTCGCAAAAATGAATTGGCCTGCGCCTGGTGAAGCAAAAATTTTAACGGCGATTTTTGACCGCTCAATTTCCAGCTATGCAATTAGTCCTGACGGTCAAAAACCATATTTCACGGCTGAAGATAAAGGACGTGAATATGTCTATCATTTCAATGGAAGCGGTGAAGTTGCAAAAATCGAGCAAGGGCTAAATTTTACTTTTTCAAATCTTTCGATTCCAAGCAAGGCAAGTAAAACTTATTTATTCACAAATACTGAAAGGGCAGATAACCCCCTAACGTTTATACGAACAGAACCTAATCCTGGCAATAATGTTGCTTATCACAACACATTACTTGCGGAAGATTTTAATGATACGCGTATGCTTGATTGGCAGCCGCTCCGTGAATTCACTTTCACGAGCAAACGCGGCAAACAAATTCACAACTTCATCGCGCTCCCTCCGAATTTTGACGAGAACAAAAAATATCCATTGTTTGTCGTCATTCACGGCGGGCCGGCTTCGCAATGGCGCGATCAATTTTTCCTGCGCTGGAATTATCACCTGCTCGCTTCGCCCGGCTACGTAGTGCTGCTCACGAATTACACTGGCTCAACGGGCTTCGGCGAAAAATTTGCGCAGGATATTCAAGGCGATCCGCTCGCAGGCCCCGGCGAAGAAATTAACGAAGCCGCAGACGAAGCCATCAAGCAATTCAAATTTATTGATGCCACACGCCAAGCCGCTGGCGGAGCGAGTTATGGCGGGCATTTAGCGAATTGGTTGCAGGCTACGACAACGCGCTATAAATGCTTGATCTCGCACGCAGGGCTAGTGAATTTAGAATCGCAATGGGGCACAAGCGACGGCATTTATCACCGCGAAATCGGCAACGGTGGCCCCGTGTGGGAGCAAGGCGAAATCTGGCGCAAACAAAATCCCGCACGCTACGCGGCAAATTTCAAAACGCCAATGTTAATTACAGTCGGCGAACAGGATTTTCGCGTACCGCTCAACAATTCGCTGGAAAACTGGTCATTGCATCAACGCTTGCAAGTCCCTAGCAAACTCATCGTTTTCCCCGACGCCAATCACTGGATTTTGAAGGGCGAAGACAATCGCTTTTTTGTCAGCGAAGTTCATGCGTGGCTAAAAAAATGGCTGACACAATAAAACGTTCTGAGTCTCGCCTTCAGGCGGCTTCTTGCCAATTGTTGCCAACTAAAGTTGGTACTCATAACTAAACATCACGGAAAAAAACTTATGAAAAAGATAATCGCTCTATTCACCCTGATGCTGTTCACCCTTTCCGTTGCAAGCGCACAAAATCGCAACGATAAATTCGACGGCGTCGAAACCGGAATGCACAATTTGTTTCGCCTCTCTGACGCCGAAACGCGTTCGATCAGTCCCGAAAATTTCACGGGCGAAAAAGGCAAAGCGGGAATGGCGACCGAAGGCACAGGCAAGAGCGCCGCACGTAATTTAGGGCAAGGCTGGAAGATCAGCCCCAGCGTGCGCATTAAAGCTGGCACTACGTTCACGATGGCTGAAATCAGTGGCTCCGGCGCGATTCAGCATATTTGGATGACGCCGACAGGCAACTGGCGTTATTCGATTTTCCGCATTTATTGGGACGATGAAACTGAGCCTTCGGTCGAGGTTCCCGTCGGAGATTTTTTTGGTCAGGGTTGGGGCGAATACGCCGCACTTTCATCCTTGCCGATAGCGGTAAATCCGGGCAGCGCGTTTAATTCTTATTGGGTCATGCCGTATCGCAAAAAATGCAAAATCACGATGGAAAACATAGACGAAAAAGACATGGTGCTTTATTACCAAGTTGATTATTCCGTCACGAAAGTGCCTGACGATGCGGCATATTTTCACGCACAATTTCGTCGCGCCAATCCGCTGAAATTCAAAACAGATTACACTTTGATTGATGGCGTCAAAGGACAAGGGCAATACGTCGGAACGTATCTGGCGTGGGGTGTCCACAACAAAGGCTGGTGGGGCGAAGGCGAAATTAAATTTTTTATGGATGGCGATAAAGAATTCCCCACCATCGCGGGAACCGGAACCGAAGATTATTTCTGCGGCTCGTATAATTTCGAGAACCGCAAGACGCATGAATATCAGGTTTTTAATACGCCGTACACGGGGCTGCACCAAGTCATTAAGCCCGACGGCGTATATCAATCACAACAACGCTTCGGGTTGTATCGCTGGCACATCACAGACCCAATTCGCTTCAAAAAAGATTTGCGCGTAACGATTCAGGCGTTGGGCTGGAAGACTACGTCACAGCCATCGGAATATTTGCCGTTGCAGGATGATATTGCTTCTGTGGTCTATTGGTATCAAAGCGAGCCGCACGGGAAATTCCCTGCGCTGCCAAAGCGTGAAGAATTAGAAGTGAACTAAAAGTTTGGAGTATGCACTATTAGTGTGCTTGTTTGATTGGCACGCTGAAGCGTGTACTCAAAACAAGTCGGGATCATCAATTTTGCACTTCGGCGCGTGGGCGGAAGCGGTAGCCAATGCCGATGACGGTTTCAATGCAATCTCCGCAAGTGCCAAGCTTACGACGTAAGCCACTCATATGAACATCGAGCGTGCGCGCTTCGCCGTAATATTCCAATCCCCAAACGTGATCCAGCAGACGTTCGCGCGGGACAACGCGACCTTGATTGCGTGAGAGAATCGCCAGCAAAGCAAATTCTTTGCGCGTTAATTTTGCCTCTTTGCCTTGGCAGCTTACTGTGAATCCATCGTAATCAATTTTCAAATCGCCATCGTCATAAACGGCTTTTTCTTCTTCTTCAAAACCCGCTCGCCTGAGCGCCGCCCGCATGCGCGCAATCAATTCACGAACGCTGAAGGGTTTTGTGACGTAATCGTCTGCGCCGGATTCCAGTCCGCGCACTTTGTCATTTTCGCCTGCCATCGCTGTCAACATAATGATCGGCATTTTTTTCAAGCGGTCTTCATTGCGCACGCGGCGGCACAAATCAATGCCGTTCATGCCAGGCAAATGCAAATCCAAAATCACGAGCGATGGTTCTGAATTCGCTTTTTCATGTCCGAGCAAAACATTGAGTCCTGCTTCGCCCGAAAGCGCGACTTGCGCGGTGTAACTGCCGTCGCGTTCGATGTTGTAACGAATGCTTTCAGCAATATCAGGATCGTCTTCGATAATTAAAATGTGCGGCTTCATAAATTTATTACGTCCAGTTAAAGTCAAATTTCACAAAGCCTAAATGTCAGCATTCATGTTCACGTTAAGCCTATCTTAATTCTATCTTAAATTTAGTCGAAGCTTTAATGCCCCTTAAATTCAGGTTTTCGCTTTTCTAAGAACGCGGCCAAGCCTTCGGCGTAATCTTCGCTTTGATAACAATGCAGCATCGCCTGTTCGACTACTTTGTCATCGCGCAGTGCGGGCGCTCGTAAAAAATTTTGCAGCGCCAATTTGTGCGCAGCTAAACTGAGCGGCGCCCCTTCTGCTAATTTCAACGCATATTCGCGCGTAATTTTTTCTAATTCGTCAGCGACTACGACACGATTCAACATCCCGATTTCTAAGGCTTCAGAGGCTTCCAACGCGCGACCAGATAATAAAATATCTGCCGCGTGGGTAGCGCCAACAATGCGCGCGAGCCGCACAACGCCTTGCTCCCCTGGATACGCAAGACCGAGCTTTACTGCTGGAATCGCAAATTTTGCGGAGGCCGCTGCAAAGCGTAAATCACACGCCATCGCAATCAATACGCCGCCGCCAAAACAATGCCCGTTAATCATTGCAATCACAGGCTTCGGCGCATTTGTGATCGCTTGTAACAAGGCAACGGTGAAGCGTGGATCGTTCGCATCGCTGTCAGCATTATTTTTCGTCGCGTTCAGTTCGTTGATGTCTGCGCCAGAAATAAAAGATTTATCGCCTACGCCCGTCAAAATAATCACGCGCACTTCGTCAAGCGTTGCCAATCGTTCGATTTCTGCCGCTAGCGCCGTCCACATTTGTGTCGTTAACGCATTGCGCGCTTCCGGGCGATTGACGGTGATCCAACCGAGCGGCGCTTCGAGGCGCACAAGTAAATTTTGATTTTCAGCCATATATTATAGAGCAAAAGCCCGCGCTTCATTTTGAAGGACGGGCTTTTTAGTTGCCTGAATTTTGGTGGACCGTGCTGGGCTCGAACCAGCGACCCGATGATTACCTACCACACTGACTTTCGCCAGCCTCCGAATTAACTCGGCGTTGTAGTCTGGACTGTCTCATCACCCACAGCCGATACTGTTTGGGCGTGTGGCGTACAGTCTCTGAGGGCTTTCTCGAATTTTAATTCGAGAGTTGCCTGCTGATTGCCCAATCTTCAAGATTTTTACGGTCAAACTCGTACTTGAAGCTCTCAGGGGATTCCAGCATACAGCCACATTTTCATTTCGTTGTTTCCAACGAACGCTCCTAATTTAAAGAACAAGAGTCATCTGCTCTACCAACTGAGCTAACGGTCCATTCTCACTATATCAATGTCGCCATGTTAAGTTTTTGTTAAGACATTCACAAGGCTTTGACATCAATTAAGTGACGTGCAAAATACTATATCTTATTACGCCTTATCAAGAGCCGCGCGGTCGAAAAGGTCTCATTATTGTCAGGAGTTTAAATCTTATGTTTCGTCTTCTACCGAAAGAAGAAAAGTATTTTGATTTGTTCAATCAAATGGCTGTGCATATCAAAGAATGTACGCTGTTACTGAAAAAATTATTTCAAGAACCTGAAAAACATTCCTATTACGCTGATCAAATCAAAAAAATTGAGCACGCTTGCGATGAAATTACGCATGCGATTATCAGCAAACTGAATCAAACGTTTATTACCCCGATTGACCGTGAAGATATTCACGCCATTGCCAGCGATTTAGACGATATTGTGGATCGTATCGAATATGCTTCGCGGCGTGTTGATTTATTCAAAGTCGGACAGCCCACCGAATTTGCGCTAAAAATGTCGGACGTGTTAATTCGCCTTTCTGAACAGCTCGAAATCGCGGTGCAGGGCTTAGCTAAAAATGATTACAAAGGGATTCAGGATTCGCTGATCGCAATTCATACGTTAGAAAACGAAGGCGATGCTATTCATTACCAGGCCATCGGGCATTTATTTTCAGAAGAAAAAGACGCGATCAATTTGATCAAATGGAAAGAAATTTACGAAAAATTAGAACGCAGCATTGATAAATGCGAAGACGTGGCGAACACCATTGAAGGTGTCATGCTCAAGAACGCTTAAGCTAGCTGTAATCAAACTTTCCAAGAGGTCATCAATGTTTACTACGGTCACTTTAGTTGTCCTGATTATCATTATTGCGCTCGCTTTTGATTACACCAACGGTTTTCATGATGCGGCTAATTCTATCGCTACAGTAGTTTCGACTCGCGTTTTGTCGCCAGGCAAAGCCGTGTTGCTTGCGGCTTTCTTCAATTTTATTGCGGTGTTGATGGGAACGGGCGTAGCCAAAAATATCGCCACCGGGTTTGTGGATACCAAACAAATTAATCTGTGGGTAATTCTCGCGGCCTTGACCGGCGCAATTTCCTGGAATTTGATCACCTGGTATTTGGGTTTGCCTACCAGTTCGTCGCATGCTTTGATCGGCAGCTTTATCGGTGCAGCAGTTGCCAAAGCAGGGTTTGGCGTTGTGATTCTGACAAATCAATTTCCAAAAGGACTTTGGGGAACATTAGCCTTCATCGTTATTTCGCCTACGCTAGGTCTCATTGGCGGCTTAACACTGATGACAATTGTCTTTTGGATTTGCAGAAATATGTCACCCTCGCGCGTAGACAAATATTTTCGCAGCCTACAATTAGTCTCAGCTTCTCTTTTCAGCCTTTCACACGGCAGCAATGACGCGCAAAAAACCATTGGCATTATTTTGACTGCGCTCTTTATTGCCGCAGCCCAAGAACCCACAATTGCAGCGATGCTTGGCAGTACGCCGGAGGCAATCGCAACTATGAAAGATGCCAGTAAAGTCGCCATTCCATTTTGGGTGGAGCTGGCAGCCTTCGCGGCAATTGGGTTCGGAACGCTCTCAGGCGGCTGGCGCATTGTGAAAACAATGGGATCAAAAATTACCAAGCTCAAACCCGTCGGTGGATTTTGTGCGGAAACAGGCGGCGGACTAACGATTTTGTTTGCTTCGTATATGGGGATTCCGGTTTCGACCACGCACACTATCACAGGTGCAATCGTTGGCGTAGGAGCTACGCAACGGCTGTCCGCCGTACGTTGGGGCGTTGCTGGTCGTATTGTGTGGGCGTGGATTATCACGATTCCTGCGGCAGGCACAATCGCCGCTATCGCCTATTTACTCACAGGCTTGCTCCGATAAAATTCTCCCCATGAAACAAACCCGTCAAGTCATCCTTGCAACCCTGGCAATGGTGGCGATTTTTGCGGTTTATGAATGGGCTAAAACCGCGCTCTTTCCTGAAATGAGCGTGGTCACATCGCACATTGTCACAACCATCGTCGCAGGTATCATCACTGCGATTATTGCGACGCAAGTTGTAACGCGGCAATCTCGTTTACTTAAAGAGCAACAAAAAACGAATGAGCGTTTGCGCGATGCGCTGGACACGACTGAGCGCAGCAGTAATTTGTTGCAATCTATTTTGTCTTCAGTGGATGAAGGCCTTGTCATCATTGACCGTCAGCAAAAAATCCTGCTCATCAATCAAGCTGCACAAAACCTGCTGGGCATTCAACAAAAAGAAATTCAGCGCCTCGACGACATCACACGATATCCGCAAATTCATGAAGCATTTTTGAGTGTGCTCACTAAAGGCGAACGCGCGGAAGTGCGGGTCGAAATTCGCACGGGCATCAACAAAAAAATTCTGCGCTTGCAAACCACGCCACTGCGCTTTACGCCGGAACGCATTGACGGCGTAGTCGGTGCGTTCATTGACATCACGCAACTTGAAACATTAGAAGGCATTCGTCAGGCATTTCTGGCAAATGTTTCGCATGAATTGCGCACGCCGTTGACTTCGATTTTAGCTTACGTTGAAACGCTGCTGGACGACGGACAGAAAAAGCCGACGACTTCTTCGCGCTTTCTTGAAACGATTCATCGCAACGCGGAACGAATGCGCGATTTAGTGAATGATATTTCTGAACTGTCGCTGATTGAATCGGGCGCAGTGCGTTTGTCCTTCGAGCAAATCGCGCTGTATTCATTGGTCAACGAAATTTTTCATGGCCTCGCGCATCGGAGCGAAAAACATCAAGTCCGCTTAGTTAATGAAGTCCCGCCCGATTGCACCGTCATCGCAGACCGGCGGCGGCTGGAACAAATTTTGACGAACCTGATAGACAATGCAATTAAATTTAATAAGCTTGATGGCAACGTTACCGTCCACACTGAAAAGCATGCCGAGTTAATTCAAATTCACGTGCAAGACACCGGCGTAGGCATTCCGCCCGAAGATTTGGCCCGTGTGTTCGAGCGTTTCTATCGCGTAGACAAAGCGCGTTCGCGCGAACTTGGCGGTACAGGATTAGGATTATCCATTGTGAAGCATTTGACGCGCGCACATGGCGGCGATGCCGAATTGCGCAGCGAATTTGGCAAGGGCTGCGAATTTATTATTAAATTGCCAAAACGCACGACGGCTGAAAATGTGACGGCGAATTAAGAAAAAATTATGACTATTGAATCATCTTCCATCAAAGTAAAAAAATTGCACGAACTGGCGCGCTTACCATTACGCGGCTCAGTACACGCCATCGGCGCAGATTTGTGCTGCGTCGAGGCGTTTAATCTAAAGCCGCTCGAACGAAAATTAGTTCCGACAGGCTTGGCAGTAGAAATTCCGGCGGGATTTTATGGACGCGTCGCTCCGCGTTCCGGCTTAGCCGTCAAGCAAGGCATTGATACGCTCGCAGGCGTAATTGACAGCGATTATCGCGGCGAAGTGCGCGTGCTGCTCATCAATTTCAATGACGAAGCTGTTAACTTTGAAGCTGGCGAGCGCGTCGCTCAACTCATCATCGAAAAAGCTGAAGCGTTGGATTACAAATGGGCTGAAGAATTAACGGACACCTCTCGCGGCGCAGGCGGATTCGGTTCGACGGGAACGAAATAAAAAGGCAGAGGAGTCTAATGAGCCGATAGAGTCAGAACTCGTATTTGACTCCCTAGACGCTACAGACTCTATAGAGTTTTCTCCTTACCACATTTTCACTTTCAAAGTCGTTCCTAGCGCGTGAATGTCGCCGGGACGCGAGCGTCCATCATTTTGGCGCAAGTAAAAAAGCTCGGCATAAAACCGCGTATTGAAAGTTTTCCCGACGCCAACGGCAAAGCGATTTCGGTAGACTTCCCTGAAAATTCGGCTGTAAAAAATTTCATCAAAGGCAAAAATTTTAAATTGCTTCCCACCAATTTGCACCGGATGATCAATCATTAACCGTTCGCGCAATTGCGTATCATCTACGCGCCCGTGACGAAATTGTTTTTCGTAACGATGGCGATTTGTGAAAGTAAGTTTCTTAACGCTAAATTTAGTCGTAACGTCTATCAAAAACCGATGCGATAAAATTTTTACGCCTGCCCACGGACGCTGATTCAAATACAAATAGGTTGGTTGAATCGTCAGGTATTTGTTAATTTTGAAAGTCAACCCCGCCCCCGTGCGTAAATCTGTAGGAAATGAAACATCACGCCCGTGTCGCCAAAATTCCCAAAAATGAATGTCTATTTTATCTTTGACGAGCGTACCGGAAAGTTGCGCTTCGCTCCAAAATTGACTGTCATCTTGCGGCAACGGAGTTTGCGCCAAAATATTGGCGGCGAAAAATGTGAAGCAAACAGATAGAAAGATTTTGCGAAAAAAATAGAGAGTTTTGTGAATGGGCATAAGTACTGAAAATTTACTTGCAAAGCTTAAATCAATCTTAATTCTACCTTAAGCAATCAATATTTTGCGAACGCGGCATTTTTCTGTTTCGCGCTGTCACAAAAACCTCTTTTGCAAACGCGTACAATTTTTCTTCAGCCGCGATGTAAGCGATACTCAACCCCACGCATGAAAAAACAACAGCAAGCAGATTTTCGGGCGATTGTGCGCAGCCATTTTTGGCAAGAGCGGCGCAGCTTATTTTTTTCGTTGCTTAGCATGATCGGCATTACGCTCACGGAGTTGTTGTCGCCGTGGCCGCTGAAAATTATCTTTGACTACATTTTGCTCGGACGCGCGTTGCCACCTTCATTCACCTGGCTTTTGTCATTGCTGACACATGGCGTCATCACCGCCGTTGTAAGCATTTCACTCAGCATCTTAATAATCGCCGGATTACGCAGCGTATTTTTTTATGTGCAGGATTATCAGTTTTCGCGCATCGGTTATCAGCTTGTGTACACGTTGCGTCGCGAATTGTTCGCACACCTGCAACAACTTTCGCTTAGCTATTACAGTCGCGCACGCACAGGCGAATTGTTGACGCGCGTGACAGGCGAGACCGAAGTATTCAAGGACGTTTTTATTGATTCGGTGTTGATGTCAATCTCGCAAATTTTGACCGTGATCGGCATGTTTGTGGTGATGTTTTGGCTGAACTGGAAGCTGAGTTTAGTTGTACTCGCTACGATCCCACTGTTATTTTTTTCGCTCGCGTACATCTATCGTAAGATCAAAATTTCCACGCGCCGCCAACGCGCCCGCGAAGGCCGCATCGCCGCACGCGTCAGCGAAGTCCTCTCTTCTGTAACACTCGTCAAAGCATATGGGCGCGAAAAATATGAGCAGGAGCGATTCGACCGCGAAAGCTCGCGTACGCTGGCGACGGGCCTGAAAACAGAGCGAATGGCGGCGGCAGCGACACGCACAGTGGAATTAATCAAAGCGTTTGGCGTGTGGGCTACGGTGTTGTTTGGCGCGGTGTTGGTTCTCAGACAACAAATGACACCAGGCGATGTTTTAGTTTTCACGGCGTACTTAAATGAACTCTACAAACCGCTGCGCAATCTGGCAAAAACTTCGACGCGATTTTCACGCGCAGTAGTCAGCATGCAACGCATCTCGGAAATTTTTGATACCGAGCCCGAAACGTGGGACAGCGAATCTTCCATCGCCGCTACGCAATTAAAAGGCGCGATACATTTTGAAAATGTTTCGTTTGATTACGGCGACGGGAAAAAAGTTTTGGACGATATTTCGTTTACCATCGCGCCCGGTCAGCACGTAGCGCTCGTCGGCGCATCCGGCGCAGGCAAATCCACCGTAGCCAATTTGCTCCTGCGTTTTTATCACGCGCAATCCGGCGCAGTCACAATTGACGACATCAATATTGAGCAATATCAACGCGCCACATTGCGCCGCGAAATCGGCATCGTGATTCAGGATTCATTATTGTTCGGCGCATCTATCCGCGAAAATATTGCCTACGGAAAACCAAACGCCACGCTAGCCGAAATCGAAGCCGCCGCGCGTCAGGCCTACGCCCACGATTTTATCAACGCTTTGCCGCAAGGATACGACACCATCATCGGCGAACGCGGCAGCACACTTTCCGGCGGGCAACGCCAACGGTTATGTCTGGCGCGTGCAATAATCAATCAACCTTCGATTTTAATTTTGGACGAACCAACCTCCGCCGTAGACAACGAATCCGCCGCGTTAATTCACCAAGCCGTAGAAACTTTACGCGCCGGAAAAACCACCATCGTCATCGCACATAATTTTTCCGACTTAGAACGCTACGATCAAATTTTAGTATTGCGCGGCGGGCGTTTGGTGGAACAAGGAACGCACGCGGATTTGTTAGCCAAGCAAGGCGAATATTACAAAATGTTCTGGCAGACCGAATAAATTGCCAAACACAATAAGTACACCGTAATGTAAGGTTTTTTATGTGCGAAAGACTATCACAATTTGTGGGGCGGGTTCTTTACCCGCCAACAGAAGCTTCACAAGCAAAGGCGGGTAAAGAACCCGCCCCACAAATTGTGTAGATGATGAATAACAATCATCACTATGAGCAAAGAAGAAATCCAAGCGTTATTGCGCCGCAACCTCACACCCGACAAGCAATCTATTTCGACGGAAGAAGGATTGGAGGTTGCCAAAGCCGCGATCAAAGCTGCGCACGAAAAAGGCATTGTGTGCGCACTCGCGGGCGGTTTGGCAATGCATTTATACGGCTTCACCCGCGCCACAACTGACGTAGATTTCATCGCTGACCAACCGCTCGGATGGACAGCCAAAGACAAATTAAGTTTCGGCGGCGAAACGTACCCTGCCTCAACAGGCAAACGTGAAATAGATTTGAAATGGATTATCCGTGATGATTTTTTCTGCGAACTTTACGAAGCGGCTTTGCGCGATGCCGTCGAAACCGACGAAGGACTTTTCGTTGTCAGTCCCGAATGGATGGTAATTTTGAAATACGTCGCCGGACGCGGCAAAGACCAAATTGATTTGCTGTGGCTGTTACAACAACCAACTCTTGTGAACCGTGACGAAGTCAAAAAATTAATGATTGCCACAATGGGCGAAAAAGCTGCGGCATTGCCGTTGCGAGAAATGGAAAGATTATTTGTGCAAGCAGATACGCGCAGCGTGTAAGACAGGCGTCCCGCCTGTCTCCTCAACACGGCACAATTACAATTGACACAAATGTGCCATCTAGCCAAAAGAGAGGACAGGCGGGACGCCTACCCTACAATTGTTGACGGCGTCGCTATGGATTGGGATGATGAAGGAAATTTATGCAAGAAACATTAATCGGAACAGTAAAAGGCCCCGGCGAATATCCGCATCAATATACATTTATCACCAGCGACAACAAACGCACGCGCATTGGCGAATTTGTGTATTACGTCGCGGACACGGGCGATGAGCAGGGCAAGCTCAACATTGTTGGCACGATCACGGAACGCTCGCTAGTGCGCAGCTTGCCCGATAGTTTTTTAGCTGACCCCAACACACCGCCTTCGCTCATCGCCAGCCTCATCGGACTGCCCAACACTGACGTAGAGCTTTATGAAATTACGGTTGAGGCAATTGGATATTTCAACGAAGGGATGAGCGATTTTATTAATCCGCGTATTCCTCCGATGCCTGGGCAAGGCGTGCATATCGCTTCTAATGAAATGTTGACGCGGATGCTTTCGCCGAAACAAAAATCACAAGTTGGCGGCGCGCATATTGGATCGTTGCTGACGCGCAAGCGTGATGAAGTGCCGATTGTATTGTCGGTGAAGGATGTGGTGTCTACGCACTTGGCAGTTTTGGCAAGCACGGGCGCGGGAAAAAGTTATACCGCCAGCGTACTGATCGAAGAGTTAATGATGCCGCACAATCGCGCTGCGGTGTTGATTGTTGATCCGCACGGCGAATATCACACGCTGACCGAATTGCATAAACACCCTGATTTTAAAGGCGCGGACGGCTATGCTCCCGAAGTCAAAATTTTCACGCCAGACAAAATTCGCGTGCGTATCTCTTCGCTGACCGAAGCCGACATTACATATTTGTTGCCGGAAATGACCGAGAAAATGAAATCCATTTTGTCTCCGGCTTATCGTGCGCTTATCAACAGCAAAAATGGCGAGCGCGGCACGTGGGGCTTTCAGGATTTATTGACCGAAGTGCTGGGGCAAAAATACGAAGATGAAAAAGGCAAAGGCGGCGGAAACTCTTCGACAATTGACGCGCTGGAATGGCGGTTGCGTCGTCGCTTTGAGCAAAGTAAAACTTTCTCGGATCACGAACATATTGAATTGACGGATATGTTGCGGCCTGGTCAATGCACGGTGCTGCAACTTTCTGATATTGAAGAAAGCGAACAACAAGTCATCGTTGGCACGCTGCTGCGGCGCTTAAATAAAGCGCGTGTGGCAACCGAACGTCAGCAAGCAAATATCGGTGACGAAAGTTATTTGCCTTACCCAGTGTTTGTGCTCTTGGAAGAATCGCACCGTTACGCGCCCGCCGGAACGCAAGTTGTTTCGACAAATATTTTGAAAACGATTTTGTCTGAAGGCCGCAAATTCGGCGTTGGCATTGGACTCATCACGCAACGCCCCGGCAAGCTCGATCAGGACGTGCTTTCGCAATGCATGACGCAATTTATTATGCGCATCGTGAATCCGATAGATCAGCAGACCATTGCTTCGTCGGTTGAAGGCGCGGGGCGGCGATTGCTGGATGAATTGCCAGCGCTGACGAAAGGACAAGTCATTGTGTCTGGCGTAGCGATCAATACTCCTGTACTGTGTCAGGTTCGACCGCGCGTAACGAAACATGGCGGTGAAACCATTGACGCTCCGGCGCGCTGGGAAAAATATTTTGCCGAGGGCGAAAAGAAATCCCGCGAACGCGATGAAGCGAGAATGGTGAAGCCAAAACCGAAAGACACTTACACGAAAGATGGATGGGATTTGTGAGAAATCAAATAGCAAAAGGCAAATATCAAAAGGCAGAAATTTCGGAAAGAAAACCCGCCATCAAAAGTTTCAAGTTGACGCTGGAATACGACGGCACGAAATATCACGGCTGGCAGGAACAGGCGAACGCGCGCACGATTCAAGGTGAGATTAGAAAAGCTGCTGAAGATTTTTTTGACGACCGTGTCGAACTTGGCGGCGCAGGTCGCACGGACGCAGGCGTACACGCGCTCGCGCAAGTGGCGAGCCTGAAAATTTTTCCGCGCGCCAAAAATTTCAATGCGCGTCCACAAGAAATCCTTTTCGCGCTAAATGACCGATTACCGGCGGATATTTGTCTGCTTGACATATCGCCCGCGCACCCCAATTTTCATGCGCGTTACGACGCAATTTCGCGTTCGTACCTTTACCAGATTTCACCGCGCAAATCGGCTTTTGCGAAAAAACATGTGTGGTGGGTGAAAGACAGGCTTGACGTAGCGGCAATGCAACGAGCGGCGACAATGCTCGAAGGACGACACGATTTTGCGGGACTTAGTAAACGCGACCCGTCACGCCCTGACGACCCCACAATTGTTGTTGTCGAACGAGCAGATGTTACGGTCAATGCAGATTTGATCATGTTTCAGATAACCGCTTCGCATTATTTGTGGAATATGGTGCGCCGCATTGTCGGCGCGCTGGTCGAAGTTGGTAGACATAATTTGTCACTTCCAGACTTTGCCATCATCCTGCAAAACAAACCACACAAAACCCCAATTATCACGGCTCCAGCCGCCGGATTATTTCTCACCAAAGTCCTTTATCCACAGGCTCCACAAAGAAAAATGTTGACTAATTTTGACAACCGGAAATAATGTCTTTGATTTCTCTTCAGGCCCACCGAGAAACATGTATCCCGGAATAATTTACTAGATCGCAGCGCAAGTGATTCTACCTCTCTGCAAAAAGTAGACACGGCGCTCGCTACACCGAAAAAGGAGATCGCATGTCATCTCGTAAAAGCACGCAGAAAAAACAAGCCGGATTTTCGTTGATTGAGATTCTTGTCGTAGTCATGGTGATTGGCGTCGTCGCCGCTATTGGCGCACCTGTCTTGCATGATGCTCGTATTTCAGCGCAACGCTCAGCAGCATTAAGCAGCTTGCGACGTATTCACGGCGCAGAGTCAGCATACCGTATTAGCTATAGCCGATACGCCAATATGCAAGACCTGAATAATTTCCAAAATGGTGGGCTTGGACAAAACCTCGCCGCCGATAAAATTTATCGGAGTGGTTACACCTATCAATGGTTATCGGCCTTACCCACAACCGCCAATGTAGAAAGTGGTTTCACTATTCAAGCTTCCGGCTATAACAGCGCTGGCGCAGTAGAAACCTATGTCTTGTCGGCAAACGGCTCCATCTCACAAGTCCTGCCTGTGGTGCGGGATGTTGTGAAATTCAATTAATTGAGCACGAACAATGATCGCGCAGTTCTTCGTGCTCTAAGCCAAACGATTTCGTGGCCCAAAGCGGTTTATTCTCAAACCGCTTTCCGTGCGTTGCCCTACCATTAAAAGCCCTACTCAAACGGCCCTGCGAGGCGTCACCACTATTCTTGTAAGTGGATTTGGAATGGATAAAACTTATGTCTTCAACTGCGGCTACTCCTACTTCGACTAAAGGCCTGGACCCAAAAGCAGCGCAAGAAGCGCTCGCTTTTTTGCGCCGTGCCATCGAAAAGATGAAATCCATGCAGGCTGCCGAGCGGGTGATCGCTAGCGTTGAGCGCGCTATTCTCAATCAAGTGCCGGGAAAATTTGATGTCAAACCATTGGTAGCGGCAATTAACTCGCTCAATCTTGCACTGCGCGAAGGCATCGGGGCGAACATTATTGTGGCGCAAGCAACAGTCAGCTCAGAGCTGGAAACAACCCTCAACAATCTCATCAGCCGCGACGCACAACTTCAGCCGTATCATTTACGCAGGTTCTGCGACCAATCCGACGCCCTTATTGATTTGAATTCCTTTGCGGCGCTGACCAGTTTTTATCGCTCGTTGCCGCACACGGAAACGACTAGCGGAAAATATGATTTGGTCGTCACACGTTTGTTTACAGTGGCAATTCCCGGGCGCTCAATCCGACATCGGCATTTGCGCATCACGCGCGATCAATTGGCAAAACGCTTAACCGAAATGTGCTCGGCCTGGGGCGAAACAATTGTGGCAACAAGCGAAGGGGACGCGCAATTGATGGCTATTAACAGTGCGTTTGACGAACTCATCGCCGAAGCCAAACAAGTCAGCAGCCTAGAAGAAATTGTGAGCAAGAATTTTTTCCAACGCGTACGCGATTTCAAAGCGAGTCTGAGCGACAAACTTTTCCTGCCTGAAGTCACGGCGGCTTCGGTCGAATCCAACACGATTATCACGAATCGGTTCTTGATTCTCATCGAATTAGAAGGCGCAGAAATTCGGCAAGAACCAGAAGAAATTCAACTGCTCACAGATATTTTCAGCGACACCTATTCCAATCAGCCAAGCGAGATGTCGCGCGTGCTTACTGATTTACAAACAAGCTTGCCAAAATTTGATGTGGCGACACAGGATCGGGTTCAGCTTTATACACGCTTGTTACAACTCGCGGTCGAAAAGGATACGGCGCTGCCGTTGCCTGAACCAACAACACCCGAAATGTTCGTAGTGGAAATCGAAACGCCGCCTGAATTACCCGTGAGCCCGACTTTTGCTGCCATCACAGAAAGCGAGGAACCGCCGCTCAGCGCTGAGTTGCAGGCTTTTGCGGCGCAACCGCAATATCAGCTATTAATAGAGGCATTTTTGCAATCTTCAGTCGAAGTCCAAAAACTTCCATTGTCGCCATTTCTTTCTCCGCTACCAGATGGAAAATCAGAAGCCTTCAGAGGGGAAATAGATTTACGACGCAAATCGCTGGAAGTGATGTTGCACGCGGATCGCGTTGTTCGCACTGAACTGGCAAAAGATTGTGAACCGAAAGACAGCATTGAAGAACGATTAGAACAACTGTTTGTTTGTTTAGAGCAAATGGGAGATCAAGCGCGTGAACTGATGCAAGAAGCGCGCAAGCTGGAGCAGGATAATAACTACGAAGTGTTTTTGCTCGTATACAATCAACTGATGAGCGCGCGATTGCGGTTGCAATCCGCGATTGTCAGACGTACCGCCAGCGAATTAGTGGAGCAGGAACCCCATCCGCAACAAGGACAAATCAAGCAAATGGTGCGCGAGGCGATGCAGGAAAACGCCCAATATGCTGCCGCCGCCACTGCACAAAACACCACTGCTTCAAAATTGCCCGTTAATAAATGGTTTTTGATTGCTTGTGTGTCCCTGATTGTAATAATGATCGGCATCCGTTTCACCTTTACTGGCTCCGACCAAAAGTTACAGGACGATTCCACTGTAGTTATTTTGAGCCGCGATCAGGTACCAAATGGCGAGCTATTCCAGGAAGTGAAACTGAACCACGACCTCATGATTTGCAAAGCCAGCGGTAAATGGGCAACGCTTTCCGCCAAAGAACAAAAAGAAAAATCGCGCGCATTATTTGAATTTGCCAAAGAAAAAGGCGTTCAGACAATTATGATGATTGACGAGAACGGCAATACAACTGGTGTGTTGACTGAATCTTCTGTCAACACCGAATAGCGTTTTTCTTTGTGCCGCCACCAAATCCGCTTGCTTGATGGAGCTTCGCAACGCAAGTATGCTGGCGTAATGCAACAGCTTCACGCAGAACAAATCAAACAAAAAGCGCTCTCTCTCGGCTTCCAAAAAATCGGCATCGTACCTGCTATGGCAATGACCGAAGAAGGCGAACGTTTGCACGCGTGGCTGGCGCAAAATTTTCACGGAGCGATGCATTACCTCGCCCGCGAACCCGAAAAACGCATTGATCCGCGGTTGTTACTTCCTTCTGCCAAATCCGTCATTTGCGTAGCACTCAATTATTACCGCCCGGAAAAACAACCGGAAACGGCCAAAGTTTCGCGTTATGCGTGGGGCGACGATTATCACGATGTGCTGCAAGATAAGCTCATGGCATTGCGCGCGTGGTTACTGGAACAAGCACCGGAAATCGAAACAAAAATTTGTGTTGATACTGCGCCTTTCATGGATAAAGCATGGGCTGTACGTGCCGGAATCGGCTGGCTCGGCAAACACACAAATGTGATTACGCGTGAATTTGGTTCGTGGGTGTTTTTAGGCGCAATGCTGATTTCAGCGCAGCTTGAATACGATAGCTATATCGAAAAAGATCATTGTGGCAAATGTACTGCATGCATTGATGCGTGCCCGACAGATGCGATTTTTGCGCCGTACAAAATGGACGCGACGCGTTGTATTTCGTACGGCACGATTGAGCTGCGCAGCGAGGAGTTACCCGACGTAATGCGCGACAAATTGGAAGGTTGGGTGTATGGCTGCGATATTTGTCAGGACGTTTGCCCTTGGTCACGTTTTTCTAAATTAACCGAAGAAGAAAGATTTGCGCTGCGCCCCGGCATTACTGAATTGAATTTGCAGGAATTGGCAGAAATGTCGCAGGAAGAATTTTCTACGCGCTTTCGCAAAAGCCCAATCAAGCGAGCCAAAGTCGCGGGATTACGTCGTAATGCTAAAACTTTAATTCAAATCAACCGTGAGAAAGCCGCAAAAGAAAAATGATTTTCCACAGGCTTAAAACAATCTCTCACTGCCCCCAACAAACCACAATCATTTTATACTCAGTGCTTTACCCTCCTCCTCCCCTATCGGCAGGTAAAGCATTCACAGGTTTTTCCACAGGTTTTCCACAAACCAATCCTGCTTTTATCTCAGACAAGACAAAATTTGTCATTTAGCAGCAGTTGCTTCTCATGAATTCTTTAACTATCGCAACTAAATAACCACGAATATTAGCAAATATTTCTTTTCAATGAATTAGCGCTAAAGAGATAACCTGCACAACTGAGGAAATTGTAAGAGTAAATTATGAAGGCGAAGTTTATCGAAGAAAATTTGAGTTTTGGTGGCCCCTGTAGGATTTGAACCTACAACCAACGGATTATGAGTCCGCTGCTCTAACCATTGAGCTAAGGGGCCATCTCAAACAACAAAAGCAGGCAAAAAAACCTGCTTTGTAATTGATCGTCATCTTAGTAGAGCACTTCGTTAGCGTCAAGGCGCGCAAAAAGATCAAAGGTTAGCAAGCAGTAAATTTTCATTTCGACTGCGTACTAACCATTCCTTTTTTGTTCACATTTTTTTAGTTGCGATCACGTCGGTTATGTTTAGCGCGATAGATGTGACGGCTGGCTTGATTCTGATCTTGATGAATATCTTTGCGTTCAGCCCCTGTGACTACGCCATCAGAGCGATAATCACGAATTTCTTTATTGATTGAGTGCTGCTCTTTTTCTAACTTGATTGTTTCGCCCGTAGTCAGTTCACCGCTGCGAACGCCTTGTCCGATGCGTTGTTGTTGTTCGTTTTGACGTTTGCGAGCAACGGGAACTCTATTTTTTAGTGGTCGCGGATGATCGGCTAAAGCCGTAATTGTTAATCCAAACAAAATGCCAATCGTAGTCAAAATTGATAATGTTTTTTTCATAAGTTTTTCCTTCCAATCGCGTCTCATTGGAGACAGTTCGGCAACCGCAGTAGTGCTAAGGCGCTACTACAATGCAATATTTCGATTTGATAAAGGGGTTAATCGTTCAATGCGTTGTACGAAGGCTTAGAGTCAGCGCAGTTATGTTTGGTCGAAAAAAATCGCAGAAAATATTATTTCCGCACTGAGCGCATGCCTTCGTGTTGAAAACATCGCATTCCGGCGGCAGCTACGCGATGCTTACACGCGGTTCCTCTTTTCGTGCGAGCGCCGCACAAAAAATTTGTGGCAGGTTGTGTGAATTGTGCAGGCTTTAATTGCGCTGTAGCGTCTTGCGCAGAGACAGGCGGCAAACCGAGCATTGATGTAGTTGCAACGGCAGGTGGCGGCGCAGTTTGATTAATAATCACGGGGCGACGCCAGGCCGTAGCGCCAATGCCGAGCGCAAGTCCTACGCCAGCGAACGCAAGCGGCAACCAATCCCATTTTTTGCCGAGCCGCTGTGCGCAATGCTGACAAAAATAACGATGTTGCCACCAACGCCGATTCTCTTGTTCCTCTTCGTGACGATTGCCGCATTCCGGGCAAAAATTTGACTGGTAAAAAATGACTGGCATACTTTTCCGGTTGATTTAATTGTAGTTATTGCTGATGCTGCTGAGGTCTGTAATTCAATCATAAGTTGCGACCGTTTGCCAAATCAAGGAGTCCCTAAAATGAAACGCTACGCTTTTTTGTTCATCATGATTTTTGTGTTTTCTGTGTGCGCTGTTGCACAAGGAAATATCAAAGCGATAAAAGCCAGAAAATTATTGGATGTGCGCACAGGCACATTTATCAATAACGCAGTGATTTTAGTCGAAGGCGAAAAAATCACTGCGGTTGGTGCAAACATAACGATCCCCGCCAACACTGAAATTATTGATCTCAGCAAATTTACAGTGCTGCCAGGGTTGATAGATTGCCACACGCATTTGACGTTCAATCCAAATTCGATGGGCTATTCGTCGCTCGGCATTTCTGTTCCGCGTGAAGCCTTATACGGTGCGAAAAATGCGCGGCTCACGCTCGAAGCTGGATTCACTACGGTACGCAACGTTGGCGCGAGTGGGTATTCAGATATTGCGCTGCGCGATGCGATCAATGCTGGCGATGTGCCCGGCCCGCGCATCATTGCGTCAGGCCCGTCATTAGGAATCACGGGCGGACATTGCGACGACACGTTGCTCGCGCCTGAATTTCATAAAGTTGCAGAAGGTGTAGCCGACGGTATTCCCGGCGTAATGCAAAAAACGCGCGAGGTGATTAAGTACGGCGCAGACGTAATCAAAGTTTGCTCAACAGGTGGTGTACTTTCGCTCGGCGATGATCCGAAAGCTTCGCAATATACGCTCGAAGAAATGAAAACTATCGTTGCAGAAGCGCATCGGCTCGGTCGCAAAGTTGCCGCGCACGCGCACGGCGGCGACGGCATCAAACTCGCCGTTTTAGCTGGCGTAGATTCCATCGAACACGGCTCGTACATTGACGACGAAGCGATCAAGCTAATGAAAGAACGCGGTACATATCTAGTGCCAACTTTATATTTGGCAGATTGGTTTCTGGAAAATTATCAGCGAATGGGCGTGCCTGCACCGATGGTAGCGAAAGCAAAAGTTGTGATGCCCGCGATGAAGCAAAATATTGCCAAGGCTTTTGCGGCAGGCGTGAATGTCGCGTGTGGCAGCGATTCTGCGGTCTATCCACATGGGTTGAATGGGCACGAATTAACAGCGTATGTGAAACTTGGCTTGACGCCGCTGCAAGCATTGCAAAGCGCGACGATTAACGCTTCAAAATTACTTGGCAAAGAAGATTCGCTCGGTACACTTGAAGCAGGAAAATATGCTGATTTAATTGCTGTCGAAGGCGATCCGACCAAAGACATCACCGAAGTCGAACGTGTCAAAGTTGTCATCAAAGGCGGCGTAATTTTTAAGAAATAAAATGTACCGTAAATATCTTGTTTGCGATTCCGAATCTGAGCTGCAAACAGGATGGTTGCAATACACTTCAAGATAAATATGGATATTCAACTTTTCTCAATCAAACAGGAACGCGACAAAATCACGCAAGCGTATTCGCCTGTGACGATTGCTACGATAGATGATTTTGCGATTCGCCTCGTGAAATTTCAGGGCGAATTTGAACGATGGCACGCGCACGAAAATGAAGACGAATCCTTCCTCGTCCTTGAAGGCGAAATACTTTTTCAAACTGAATCCGGCGATTTTTTATTGAAAGCAGGCGAAGGCATAGTGATTCCGAAAGGCTTAAAACATTGCCCGAAAGCCAGCGACACAGGCGCGATGCCATTAGCAATCATCATTGAACGCGCTGAAACCAAACGATTGGGCGATGCGTAGTAAGAATTATCAAACGCCGCGCGACACTGGGGAGAAACTCGACTACAATTGCACGGCAAAAGTGATCGAAGCTATACACGCTACTCTTTTGACTTTATCGAACTAACAACGGAGGAAATTTCCATGACACAAATAGCATTGCGTTTGGTTGCAGTGTTGGTGTTGTTGGCGGCTTCGGCATTTGCCCAAGCGCAGCCAGAACAACCCGCCGCACCCAAACCGCCCGCGCCGCCTGCGATCAAGACGCATTTGAAGGTCGGCGATAAAGCACCAGATTTCACGCTGGTCGGAGTGGATGGCAAAACCATCCAACTCAAAAAACTCAAAGGCAAATCAAACGTAGTTCTTGCGTTTTATCCCAAAGCTTTCACTGGTGGCTGAACGAAGGAAATGAAGGCATATCAGGCTGATATTGCCAAATTTGAAGCATCCGGCGCGAAAGTTTTCGGTATTAGTACCGACACTCTCGAAATCAATACCAAATTCCATAAAGAACTTGGATTAACTTTTCCTCTCCTAAGCGATACTGATAATCAAGCGTCAAAAACGTATGGCATCCTCAATGAAAAAATGAAGATCGCAATGCGCGCTACGTTTGTGATAGATAAAAAAGGCGTTATCACGTATATCGAAGAAGGTTCTTCTTCGATCAGTACAGATGGCGCGATCAAAGCTTGCAGTGTTTTCGCAGGCAAGATGAAGCCAAAATCGTAGTTTGTAAGGCGGGGAAGCCCACAAGCGTTTCGGGCTTCCCCACTTCAATACATGGAAAGAATTTACCGCGACCCTGTTCACAATATTATTGCGCTTTCGGATCAGCGCGCAGACGATGCGCTGCTCATCAAGCTGATTGATGCGCGTGAATTTCAACGATTGCGGCATATTCGTCAGCTTGGCTTAGCACATTACACTTACCAAGGCGCAGAGCATTCGCGCTTTACCCACAGCTTGGGCGTGATGCATTTAATGACGCGCGTCCTGAATCGCTTCCGTGAAAAATATCCAATTACAGAAGAAGCCCGCGTAGTAGCACGCGTCGCAGCCATGTTACATGACATCGGTCATTGGCCTTTTTCGCACGTCATGGAAAAAGTGCTGGGACAAAATCACGAAGGCTGGACGGTAAAAATTATTGCGGATGAAAACACGCAAGTACATGAATTGCTCGCACAATTCGATGCGTCGTTGCCTGCCAAAATTGTTGCCGCTATTGAAAATAAATTTCGCCCAGCATTTGTGTGTCAGCTTGTGTCTTCGCAACTTGATGTAGATCGGCTTGATTATTTGTTGCGCGATTCATTAATGACGGGCGCGCAATATGGTAATTACGATCTTGAGTGGCTGCTTCAATCGCTGGAAGTTGATTTAGAAAATGATCGCGTTTATCTCGCGGCGAATGGCTTATATGCTGCCGAAGAATATTTGCGGGCGCGCTATTACATGTTTCGCCAAGTTTATTTTCATCGCACATTGCGCTCGGCTGAGACAGTATTGCAATGCATTATGCGTCGCGCGGTTGAATTAGCAACAGCGGGGAAAATTGGATTTTTGCTGGATAATTCAGTGATGCAACGCGTGCTGACGGGGCAAACATTAACGGTCGAGGATTATTGGCGTTTCGACGATCACGATGTGATGTTTCATATCAAACAATGGGCGCAGGACAACGACAAAATATTGCGCGATTTAGCGACACGTTTTGTTGAGCGCAAACTTTTCAAAGCCCGCGATATTAATTTGCCTGAAGCTGAACGTAAAAATATTGTTGCGCAAGCACAAACGCGAATTGCGGAATTAGGCTATGACCCAAGTTTTTATTTGATCGAAGATCGCGCAACAGATGTGCCGTATTACAGTTATTATCGCCCCGAAGGCAAAGGGCGATTATTTATTGAGCGACGATCTTCCAATCCTGAGTTGTGCGATATTGCTGAAATTTCTGAAATGGTGCGCAGCATGGGACGTTATGAAATTCATCGCATCTGCTATCCGGCAGATGCGGGCTCCGCTATCGAAGTACTATGGAAAAACAAATAATAGTAGCTGGCGAGAGCCGGTTAAAAAGCCGCGCTTCGCATTTTCATTAGATGATCTGCTCCGTCCCACATGCTTGAGTTTGATTCCCGCAAAAATTGTTTTTTCTTTTCACTTCGCATTATCTGCTTACTTCTTCCCTATGCCTTTTCGTGCGCACAAACACGACTTGCGATTCTTGATTTCAACGGCGAAACTGAAGCGTCCGCTCATTTGCGGAGGCTCGCTACTACTGCCAATTTCACCTTGCTTGAAAACCAACAAGTCCAAATCGCAAGCAAAGCGGCAAGCTATAATGGGTCGTTGAATTTATCTGTTGATGAGGCGCGCGGCCTGGGACTGAGTTTAGGCTGCGACTACTATGTAATTGGTACAGCGCAAATTTTGCGCCGTCTTGCTTCCGAAAAAGAATTTTACTTCGACGTGTATGTTGCTGGATTCTTAGTCGAAACACAAAGTGGTCAATTGTTGCGATTTGCATTTGAAAAATTACAGGCGACAAAAGAAACGCAAGCGCGCAAACAATTATTCGATTTGACGGAAAAAATTTGGATGCAGTTCTCAGATGTCCTAAAATCACCGCCACAACAAGCACAAACGAATCTACTTGATGATGTATATGATTTGACAAGCGTTGAGACAATACGACTAAAAATTAAGTCTCCGCAATTTTTTCGGCGGATTAAGCCGACCTATACAGAAATAGCTTCATTTGCAGATATAACCGCATCGGTAGAGATGAACGTGATTTTTCGCGCGGATGGTCAGATTGGCTCAGTTGAAATAACCCGCTGGGCAGGTTTTGGACTAGATGAATCCGCACTTGCAACTATCAAGCAGTTGCGCTTTGAGCCAGCGAAGCTTAACGAGCGCCCTGTCAATGTCAGCGCTGTCGTGCGCTATAATTTTGGGAAAGAGGAAAAAGCCAAATGAATGTGTCGTCCCGCTTCTTTGCAAAAGCTACTTTACTTTCTGTTTTAGCGTGTAGCGCTCAAGCGCAATGGCAAATCGCACGTCAAGATGAGACGCGTTGCGACAATAAAGGGACGCGTTGTGAACTTAACGCTGTGTATTTTGCCGATAAAGACCACGGCTGGGTTGTAGGTGAACGCGGAATTTTGCGGGCAACTACGA